>OBEQ010369741.1_pt1 | contig 114590 bp, 98 predicted proteins | sample 1670901 | NCBI WGS metagenome assembly OBEQ01 (sample SAMEA104232315, study PRJEB22302) | groundwater metagenome | biome: forest; feature: aquifer; material: groundwater | place: USA | collected 2011-08-07 | depth 5.4 m
GCCGCCAAGGCCCTGCATCTGGTGATCCCCGAGCTGAAGGGCAAGCTCGACGGCTACGCCATGCGCGTGCCCACACCCAACGTGAGCGTGGTGGACTTGACGGTGACCACGGAGAAGGCCGTGACCACCGACAGCGTCAACGCCGCGCTGCGCCGCGCCGCCGAAGGCCCCATGAAGGGCATCCTCGAATACACCGAGGAGGAGCTGGTCTCGGCCGACTTCAAGGGCAACCCGCACTCTTCCATCGTGGATGCAGGCTATACGCGGGTGGTGGGCGCGAACTGCGCCAAGGTGCTGGCCTGGTACGACAACGAGTGGGGCTACTCGTGCCGCTGCCGCGACTTGATCAAGTACATGGCCGCGCGCCTCTAGCGCTTCCCTGCCGGCGCCGAATGCCTGTTCAGGGAAGCAGCCAAGCGCATCGCTGATGGCGCTGAGCGAATCCACCTCCGTCCGCCTGGCCACGCAACTCGATCCCCTAGCGGCACTATTTGGCGCCGTAGGCGCAGAGGCGATGCGTCGCCGGCCGGCCTCGGGGAAGTGGTCGGCGCACGAAAACCTCGCCCACCTGGCCCGCTACCATGAAGTATTTTTCGCACGCCTTCGCCGCATGCTCGTGGAGGACAGCCCGGACCTGGGCCGCTACCGCGCCGAGGACGACCCGGAAGCGGCGAAGTGGATGGCCATGCCCACCGAGGAGGTGTTTCGGAGGCTGAAAAGCTTGCGAGGCGACCTGATCGAAAGGCTCAGGCGGCTTTCGCCCGAGGAGCTCGAGCGCACCGGCGTGCATCCGGTGCTGGGGGCCATGACCATTCCCATGTGGACGGAATTTTTTCTGCTGCATGAGGCGCATCATCTGTATGTCGCGCTGATGCGCTCCCGCGGAGCGGGGTGAGGCGAGTTGCGACTATTTCACGCTGAGCTCTCGACGGCGGGCGGTTGGCCGGCCCGATGAGCAAACTTTCCATTCGCGATCTCGACCTGGCAGGGAAACGCGTATTCCTGCGCGTGGATTTCAACGTGCCGCTCGAAAACGGCCGCGTCAGCGACGACACGCGCGTCCGCGAGACCCTGCCCACGCTGCGCCTGGCCATCTCCCGGGGAGCGCGGTTGGTGCTGGCCTCGCATCTGGGCCGGCCCAAGGGCAAGCCGGACCCGAAATACAGCTTGAAGCCGGTGGCGGCGCGCCTGGCCGAGCTGTTGGGCGCCGGCGTGGAGTTTGCCGCCGACTGCGTCGGCGCCGACGCCGAAGCGCGCAGCCGGTCGCTTGGCGATGGCGGCGCGCTGCTGCTCGAGAATGTGCGCTACCACGCCGAGGAAGAGGCCAACGACGAGGCGTTTTCCCGCCGGCTCGCCGCGCTCTGCGACGGCCTGTACGTTTGCGACGCCTTTGGCTCGGCGCACCGCGCCCACGCCTCGGTGGTGGGCATCACGCGCTTTGTGCGCCAGGCCGCCGCGGGACTTCTGATGGAGAAGGAACTCGCCTATCTGGGCAAGGCTCTCTCCAACCCCGAGCGACCGTTTGTGGCCGTGCTCGGCGGCGCGAAGGTGTCCGACAAAATCGAGGTCATCGAAAATCTGATGAAGATTGCCGATGCGATGTTGATCGGCGGCGCGATGGCGTACACGTTCCTGAAAGCCGAGGGCATGTCCATCGGGAAATCGCTGGTCGAGGACGACAAGCTCGAGCTGGCCGGCCGGCTTCGGAAGGAGGCCAGGGCCCGCGGCTTTCCCCTGCTGCTTCCGGTGGACCACGTGGTCGGCGCGGAACTCAAGGCCGACGCAGAAACGCGGGTCAGCTCCGTCTCGAGCACGCCGGCAGGGTGGATGGGGCTCGACATCGGCCCCAAGACCGTGGCCACGTTTCGCCAGAAAATCGCGGGCGCAAAAACGATTGTCTGGAACGGGCCGATGGGCGTGTTCGAGATGCCGGCGTTTGCCCGCGGCACGCTCGAAATTGCGCAGGCAGTGGCCGCGGCAACCACGGCGGGAGCGACCTCGATTGTCGGCGGCGGCGATTCGGTGGCCGCAGTGCACCAGGCGGGAGTGGCGGAGAAGATTTCGCACATCTCCACCGGCGGCGGCGCTTCGCTCGAGTTCCTGGCCGGGCGCAAGCTCCCCGGAGTCGAAGCGCTGACGGACAAGTCGTAGGCGGAAGGCGGAAGGCGGAAGGCGGAAGGCAGGCATGCTGAGGGGGCACAGGGACTTGAAGGTTTATCAGCTCGCCGTTCGCTTGGCGACGGAGATCTTCGAGTTCTCCAAGACATTCCCGGTGGAGGAGCGGTACTCACTCACGAGTCAAGTTCGTCGTTCTTCGCGAAGTGTTGCCGCAAACCTTGCCGAGGGCTTCAGAAAGCGGCAGTATCCCAGCATGTTCACGAGCAAGCTTGCTGACTCCGACGCTGTAGCAACGGAGACCCAGGTTAGGCTTGATTTCGCGCTTGCCTGTGGTTACCTGGCTGCCGAAGATCACACACGCCTGAGCACAGGCTACGAGGAAGTGGGAAAGATGCTTGGCCGGATGATTGCAGAGCCGCAGAGATTCGCGCTGCGAAAAACACCGGCGTCGAGGCAAAAGGCGACAGAGGACGCGTAGTGCGTCCGACCGAGCGGGATGGGTCCGTTCTGCCTACTGCCTTCTGATCGGAGTTGATGGCGTGAGACGACCGGTGATCGCGGGAAACTGGAAGATGTACAAAACGCAGGCGGAGACCCGCGCCTTCTTCGCGGCGTTGCAGCCGCTGGTGGCGGGCTCGACGCACTGCGACATCGTGGTGGCGCCGGCGTTTACGGCGCTTGCGGTGGCGGTGGAAGCCGCGCGCGGCTCGGCCATCTCCATCGCCGCGCAGGACCTCCACTGGGCCGCCGAGGGCGCGTTCACCGGCGAGGTTTCCGCGAAAATGCTGGTGGAGACCGGCTGCCGCTACGCCCTCGTTGGCCACTCCGAGCGCCGGCAATACTTCGGCGAGACCGACGCGTGGGTGAACAAGAAAACGAAAGCGGCGCTGGAGGCCGGGCTCGCGCCCATTGCGTGCGTGGGCGAGACCTTGCAGGAGCGCGAGGCGGGGCAGACCGAAGCGGTGCTCGAGCGGCAATTCCGCGGCGGGTTCGCTGCGTTGACCGGCGCGGAGTTCTCGCGTATCATCATCGCGTACGAACCGGTGTGGGCCATCGGCACGGGCCGCACGGCCACGCCGGAGATGGCGGCCGAAGCCCACCGGTTCCTGCGCAAGCTGGCCGCGGCGAGCTTCACCCCGGAACGCGCCGCCGCACTGAGGATCCTCTACGGCGGCAGCGTCAAGCCCGACAACATCAAGGGGTTGATGGCGCAGGTGGAGATTGACGGGGCGCTGGTGGGCGGGGCGAGCCTGGACGCGCAGTCGTTCGCATCCATCGTCAATTTCTAGGCAGGAGAGCAGGGCATGTCGAATCGAGTGAAGTGGGCGATTTCGTTTGTGGTGGGCGCCGGCCTGGTCTTGCTGGGGCGGAAGGTGCCGTGGGTGCTGACCACCGTGCACGTGCTGCTTTGCTTCCTGCTGATCATCGTCGTGCTGCTGCAAAGCGGCAAGGCTGCGGACCTGGCCGGGGCGTTCGGCGGCTCGGGCAGCCAGACCGCCTTCGGCCCGCGCGGCGCGGCGACGTTTCTCTCCACCGCCACCACCTGGTGCGCGGTGATGTTCATGCTCACCTCGATGGCGCTGGTCCTGCCGCAAACAGGCGGAGGGCCGGCGGGCGGCTCGGTGCTGGAGAAGTACTCGAAGCCCGCGCCGGCGAAGCAGCCTGCGCCCCCGGCCCCGGCGCCGCTGCCACAGCGGTCCACTCCGGAGTCGCAGGCGCCGCAGACGCCCGCGCCGCAACCTCCGGCCAAGCAGTAGAGCGCTCCCTCAGGCAACGCAATCCTGGCTTTCGCGCGTCGCTGGACCCCTTCATCCGGAGTTTCGGCTTGTGGGGCCGGGCCACGCTCGTTTTCTTGCCGGAGCGGAATGCGAGGGACTCAAAGTCGCAGATCCGGGCGCGTGCCCGCGACACCCAGCTTCGACTTGCCGAGGGTGTGCTTCGCAGCTAGAATCTTCTGGCAACCCTTTCCGTGCGGAAGTGGCGGAACTGGCAGACGCACCATCTTGAGGGGGTGGCGCCGCAAGGCGTGTGGGTTCGAATCCCACCTTCCGCACCAATTCTCTAATCAGAAGACGCTGCGCCGACTCGGTCTTGAAATTCGGCCGGGGACGTATATCATGTAGCGTTTTGGCGATGGCGGCTTCGGACAGCGGTGCTGCGCGGCGTGGGCCGCGGCGCAGCCCGGCCGGAGAATTCGCGGAGCGGAGGCAATGCAGAGAAAAAATTCCTGTGCTGGCTGGACAACGGTCTCAATTGCCCTGGCGCTTTTCCTCTTGGCTTTCACCCTCCTGACCTTTTATTTTTTCGCCAGTAAGACCTGGTGGTTCCCGGCGCCCATCACCACGCTCGGGCGGGAGATTGACCAGCAGTTCATGCGCACGCTGGTGATCACCGGCGTGGTGTTTGTGCTTTCGCAGTTGGCGCTGGGCTGGGTGGTCTTGCGCTTCCGGGACACCGGCGGCCGCGCGCACTATTCGCACGGCAACAACACCATGGAGATGCTGTGGACCCTGGCCACCCTCGTTCTGTTTGTCGGCCTGGGGATTTACGCCGAGAGGGCTTGGGCGGAGGTGCACTTCCGCGGCGCCGCGCCGGGCGCGGTGCAAATCGAGGTGCAGGGGCAGCAGTTCAAATGGTATTTCCGCTATGCGGGGCCGGACGGCAAGTTCGGACGGATTGGCCCGCAATTCGTCAAAGACTCCGAGCAGAACTACTTTGGCCTGGACCCGAGTGACCCGGCGAGCAAAGACGACATCGTCACGCCGGTGATCGCCGTGCCGGTGAACCGCGAGGTGGAGCTGCTGCTGCGCTCGAAGGACGTGACGCACAGCTTCTTCGTGCGCGAGCTGCGGCTGAAGCAGGACGCCGTGCCGGGGATGCTGATCCGCATCCACTTCACCGCCACGCAGGTGGGTCAGTACGAAATCGCCTGCGCGGAGCTGTGCGGCCTGGGCCATCACCAGATGCGCAGCTTCCTGAACGTGCTGTCGGAGGCGGATTACCAGAAGTGGCTGGCGGAGCAGGCGGCCAACCAGTGAGCGGTGGTGGAGGCCGAGCCGAGAAGCGAGGAGAGACTCGATGGTGACACACGATAGCGGCGGCGCGCACGCGCATCACCCGCCCACCCGCTTCATCTGGAAATACATCTTCAGCCTGGACCACAAGGTCATCGGCATCCAGTACATCCTGCTGGCGCTGCTCTCCGTTTTCGTGGGGATGTTCCTCTCGCTGCTGATGCGCATCCACCTGGCCTGGCCCAACGCCAAACTGCCCTGGATTGAGGGCGGGGTGATGACTTCGGAGCAGTACCTGGCGCTGCTGACCATGCACGGCACCATCATGGTCTTCATGGTGCTGACCACGGCGCCGCAATCGGGCTTCGGCAACTTCTTCCTGCCCATCCAGATCGGCGCGGCGGACATGGCCTTTCCGGTGATCAACATGCTGTCGTTCTGGACGACGTTCCTCTCGCTGGTGGTGATCCTGGCGGCGTTCGTGGTGCCCGGCGGCGCGCCGATCAGCGGCTGGACGGCCTATGCGCCGCTTTCGGCGGTGGGAGCGATTGCCGGGCCCGGGCAGGGGCTGGGGCAGACGCTGTGGGTGATCGGCCTGGCGATTTTCTGCGGCGCGTCGCTGATGAGCGCGCTGAACTTCATCACCACGACGATTGACCTGCGCACCCGCGGGCTCCGGCTGATGCGCATGCCGCTGACGGTGTGGGCGTGGTTCGTGACCGCGATCCTGGGCCTGCTGGCGTTTGGCGTGCTGCTGGCCGCTTGCATCCTGCTGCTGCTCGATCGATTGGCGGGCACGAGTTTCTTCATTCCCGCTGGCCTGGTGGTCAGCGACGTCTGGCAGAAGCAGCATGGGGGGGGCTCGCCGCTGCTGTGGCAGCACCTCTTCTGGTTCTTCGGCCACCCGGAGGTGTACATCGCCATCCTGCCGGGGATGGGCGTGGCGTCGCACGTGCTGTCGAACTTCTCGCGCAAGCCGGTGTTCGGCTACCGCGCCATGGTCTATGCGCTGTGCGGCATCGGCTTCCTGGGCTTCTGCGTGTGGGGCCACCACATGTTCATCAGCGGGATGAGCCCCTACTCGGCCCTGGCCTTCTCGCTGCTGACCATGTCCATCGGCGTGCCCTCGGCAATCAAAACGTTCAATTGGCTGGGCACGCTGTGGGGCGGACGCATCCGCTTCACCTCGCCGATGCTGTTCGCCATCGGCTTTGTGTCGCTGTTTGTGACCGGCGGCGTTTCCGGGCTGTTCCTGGCGCAGCCCTCGCTGGATCTCTACCTCCACGACGGTTACTTCGTCGTGGCGCACTTCCACATGATCATGGGCGTGGCCTCGATTTTCGGAATTTTTACGGCCATGTATTACTGGTTCCCGAAGATGTTTGGCCGGATGATGAGCGAGCCGCTGGGCAAGCTGCACTTCTGGATCACCTTCCCCGGCGTATACGCCATCTTCATGCCCATGCATTTCCTGGGGCTGGCGGGCCACCCGCGGCGCTACCCGGACACGACCAACTTTGCTTTCCTCGCGCCGTTGGACAAAGTGCACCTGTTCATCAGCATCGCCGCATTCCTCACCATGGCCGGCCAGTTGATCTTCCTGTACAACTTCCTGTGGAGCATGAAGCGGGGCAAGAAGGCGGAGGTGAACCCGTGGCAGGCCACCACGCTGGAGTGGGCCGTGCCCTCGCCGCCGCCGCACGATAACTTCGCGGGCAACGTGCCGGCAGTGTACCGCGGCCCGTACGAATACGCCGTGCCCGACGGGACCGAGGACTACGTGCCGCAGCACGTGGCGCCCGAGCAAGTGGCCAGAGGGAGATAGCGGAGTCAGCCATGCCCGGCACAACCACCGACGACGTCGAAATCATAGACGCGGGACGCGGAGGCACGCCTCCGCCGCCGGCCGGAGGCGAAGACGACGGCGGCGCAGGCGAGGGCGCCCGGGCGGTGCCGCGGCGCGCCTACTTCACCGGGGTTTCGCTCGGCCTCGGCGCCATCCTGATGTTCTTCATGGCGCTGACAAGCTCCTACATCGTGCGCAAGGGGCTGGGCGGCGATTGGCAGCCGGTGCGCCTGCCGCCCATCCTGTGGCTGAACACGCTGGTGCTGCTGGCCAGCAGCGCGACGATTGAAGCCGCCCGCCGGCGCCTGGCCGCGGCCGAGCTGGAGGCTTTCCGCCGCTGGTGGGCGCTCACCACCGGCCTGGGCATTCTTTTCCTGGCCGGGCAGGTGCAGGCCTGGCGGCAACTCGCCGCCGCGGGAGTCTTCTTGGCCAGCAATCCCTCGAGCAGCTTTTTCTACCTGCTCACCGCGGCGCACGGCCTGCACTTGCTGGGCGGGATTGTGGCGCTGCTTTGCGTGGTCTTCCGCGCCTGGCAGAAATCCCGCATCACGCAGGGCACTGCCGCGGAGCTGACGGCGATTTACTGGCACTTCATGGACGGGCTGTGGGTCTTTCTGCTCCTACTCCTCTACCTGGGACGGTGAACCGTGCACGAGACGAAGAGCGAAGCGGCGACCTCCGCATGGTCGGGCGGCGTCGCGCCCTTTGCCATGGGTTCGAAGAAACTGGGGATGTGGCTGTTCATCATCTCCGACGCGCTGACCTTTTCCGCCCTGCTGGTCAGCTACAGCTACTCGCGGCTGGCCAACCCCGACTGGCCACGGCCGTTCCCGTTCTCTCCCGCGATCCTCTTCTCGACTACAATGACCGTTTTTCTGCTGGCCAGCAGCTTGACCATGGTCATGGCCGTGGCCGCGGCGCACCGCGGCCGGCGCGGCAGCGCGGTGAAGTGGCTGCTGGCGACGATGGCCTGCGGGTCCATATTCATCGGCCTGCACTTGACCGAATGGATTCACCTGATCGAGGAGGGCGTGCGGCCGTTCTCGAACCCCTGGGGCGCGCCACTGTTTGGCGCCGCCTTCTTCGGCATCACCGGCCTGCACATGACCCACGTGGCCATCGGCGTGATCTACCTGGGCATCATCTCCATCGGCTTTGGCCGGGGCAAGTTCGCCTCCGAGGACGTCGAGGTCAGCGGCCTCTACTGGCACTTCGTAGACCTGGTGTGGATGTTCGTCTTCCCGTTGATTTACCTGATGTCGGTGAAGTACTGAGGAGCGGCCATGAGCTCAGAAGCGCACGCAGTCGCCTCGCGCGGGGAAGCTACGGCGCGCACCTACACCGGGGTGTGGGTGTGGCTGGTGGGCATCACCGGCATCGAGGTCTTTCTGGCCTACAAGCACCTGCGGCCAGACCTGATGCTGGCCATGCTGATCGGCCTCTCCATCATCAAGGCCGCGCTGATCATGGCCTACTTCATGCACCTGAAGTTCGAAAGGTTTACCCTGGTGCTGTGGCTCGTGCCGGCGCTGGTATTTTGCATCTGCATGCTGCTGATTTTCTTTTTCCCGGACAGTTTCCGGGCGCTGCAACTGCGGCCGCACTGATCGGGGTGTGACAGGAATTCTTGATGTCCCGGTGAGCGTGGGGATATAATAGGGTTGAGACTATGAAAGCACGCACCAGAAAACTTCTGTCACGGACCGCTCTCGCTGTCCTCTGTGCCTGTGTGGCTGTCCCGCAAGCCTTGGCGCAGGGCTGCGCGCTGTGCTATACCACCGCCGCCGCCGCTGGACCCGCCGCGGCGCGTTCGCTCGACGCGGGCATTCTGGTATTGCTGGTGCCCACGCTGGTGATGTTCGTCGGCGTGCTGACCTTCGCCATCCGCCGCGCTTCGGTAAGCTGAGCCTCTGCCGTTTTGATCCTGCCGCGTCAATTCTCTGAACTTTAGTCCGGCGCCGCCCTTTCGCAAACTGGGGGCAAGAATCGCGGAATTATCCGCGCAGGTCCGCGGCGAGGGCGTCGGCGACGCGCTCGATCTGCTCTGCGGCGAGCTCCGGGTAGATGGGCAGGGAGAGCACTTCCTGGGAGGCGCGTTCGGCTACGGGCAGGACCCCGCGCTTATAGCCCAGCGCCGCGTAGAGCGGCTGAAGGTGCAGCGGCACGGGATAATAGACGGCGCTGGCGATGCCGCGGGCGGCCAGCGCCTGTTGGACGAGGTCGCGCTGGGGCACGCGGACCGTATATTGATGATAGACGTGCTCGGCGTGGGCGGGCACTTGCGGGGTGACCACGCCCGGCAGCCGCCCCAGCAGCGTGTTGTACCGGGCGGCGTGGGCCTGGCGGGCGGCCTTCCAGCGGTCGAGATGACGCAGCTTCACGCGCAGCACCGCGGCCTGGATCTCGTCGAGCCGGCTGTTCCAGCCCTGCTCCTCGCTGACGTATTTCCGGACTTGCCCGAGGTCGCGGAGCGCGCGCAAGCGTGCCGCCATCTCCTCGGAATCGACGAGGACCATTCCGGCGTCGCCGTAAGCCCCGAGGTTTTTGCTGGGGTAGAAGCTGAGGCAGCCTACGTCGCCGAGCGAGCCGGTCTTGCGGCCGCGGTAGGTGGCGCCGATGGCCTGCGCGTTATCCTCGATCACCTTCAGGCCGCGGCGGGCGGCCACCGCAAGGATGGCGTCCATCTCGGCGGGCAGGCCATAGAGGTGGACGACGATGACGGCGCGGGTCTGCGGCGAAATTTTCGCTTCCCATTGTGCGGGGTCGAGGTTGAATGTGCCGGGCTCGATGTCTGCAAAGACGGGGCGTGCGCCCAGCGCGCTGACAGCGCCGGCAGTGGAGATGAAGCTGAACGCGGGGACAATCACTTCGTCGCCGCGGCCGATCCCGCAAGCATGCAGCGCCAAGACCAGCGCGTCGGTGCCCGAGCCGACGCCGACACCGCAACGCCGCCCGCAGTAGCGCGCCAGTTCCTGCTCGAGCGCGGCCCCCTGCGGGCCGAGGATGAACCGCTGCGAGCCGATCACGTCGTCAATGGCGGCGCAGATCTCGTCCGCGAGGGGGGCGAACTGCGCTCGCAGATCGAGCAGAGGGATGCTCTCGGGGGCCTCGCCGGGCGTTGCGTTTCGATGGGCCTTCGTCTGTGGTTCTGGCGGGGCGCTCGGCTTTTGCATCGTGCTCCGCAGCGATAAAGATCACGCGGGGAGGGTTGAGCCCGCCCCCGGCCAGCAGGAATCGAACCGCTTACTTCGCTTGCTTCTTTTTCAAATCGAGACAGATGGTGATGGCGCCGTTGGGGTCCACCGCGCTCTTGCCTTCCTCGATGTGCCGGATGATGCCCTGCTTGTCCACGACAAACGTGGTGCGGTTGGCGAACTGATTCTCGTCGTTCAGGATGCCGTAGCTCTTGGTGACCTTGCGGGTCATGTCGCTCAGCAGGGGAAACTCGACGCCGATTTTCTTGGCGAACTCGGCGTTGGCGAACGGGCTGTCAATGCTGATGCCGAACACGGCCGTGTCCTCGGTGTTGATCTTGCCCTGGGCGATACCAGCCTGGTACGCCTGGAGCTCCGCGGTTCAACCGCCGGTAAACGCCAGGACGTAGAACGCCAGGATGACGTTCTTCTTCCCGCGAAAATCACTCAGCTTCACCGGCTTGCGGTTTTGGTCGGGCAGGGTGAAGTCGGGCGCCACATCGCCCACTTTCAGGTGGGTCTTGGCGATGGACGGCTGTTGCTGCGCCGGGCCCGGCGCCGCCAGGAGCAAGGCGGTGGCCCCCGATAAGGCAAGAAACACGCGGATCATTGTGCCTCCTCTGCAAGCCAAACGATTCCAGCTCAGGCCGAGGCATTATACGCCCCTGCGGGCCACGGCGAACAACTTTGGGAGGCAGGCAAGCGAGGGCCGCGGCTCTTGGCCATTATAATGCGTGTGGTGCGTGAAGCAGTTACGCAACTGGAGCAGCAGCTCGCGTCCCGGCTGGGCGTGTCGGGCGGCGTGGCTGCCGGGTTCGGGCGCAGCGCTCTGGCCCTAGCGCTGGAGGCCCTGGAGGTGCGCGGCGGCGAAGTGCTCGTGCCGGACTTCATCTGCGCGCAAGTACCTGAGGCGGTGCGGCGCGCCGGAGGCCGGCCGGTGTTTTATCCCGTGCGGCGCGACCTCACGGTGGACTCGGGGGAGTTTGCGGCGCGGCTCTCGCCCGCGGCGCGCGCCGCCATCGCCGCGCACTACTTCGGTCGCCCGCTCCCCGAAGTCGAGCAGCTCGCCGCGCTGTGCCGAGAGCGCCGTGTGCCCCTGATCGAAAATTGCGCGCTCGCGCTCGAGGCGTCGCTCTTCGGGCGCCGGGCCGGACGCTCTGGCGAGATTGCGGTCTTCTCATTCACCAAGAGCGGCTGGTGCTACGGCGGGGGAATGGCGACGTCGAATGCCGCGGAACTGCTGGCGAGGATGCGCGCGGTGCGCGAGGAGAAATTCCGCGTTTGGCCGAGTCTCTCCTTCCGCTACGGCCTGCTGCGGCAGGCCGATTTTGCCGCCAATCGTCCCTCGCGCAGCCGGCTAGCCGAACATACCGGGCGATGGCTCGAGCGATGGAGCGGGCTGCGGGGTGGGAACTTCTACGATGCCGGGCGATTCGACGCGGCCCTGCCGGAGTTTGCCGCGCGCCGCGCGCGTCGTCTGCTCGGGGACATCCCGGCCGCGACGGCCCGGCGGCAACAAATTATGCGCCTACTGGCCGCGAGCCTCGATGATGGCCCAAAAATATTGTTCCGTCCGCAGCTCGATGGGGCTGATGCGGCGTCATTCCTGTTGCTGGAGTGCCCGAGCGGCCGGGCCGAGCCATGGGTGGAGAATGCGGCGCGCGGCGGCGTCACGCTGCGACGCTGCTGGCCGGCTTATCAGCCGATGGAAAACGAGCAGTCCAGCGAGGACCTCGGATGGCTCGCTGACCATTTGCTCGTGCTCGAAATCCACCCGCTTCTCAGCGACAGTGAGGTGAAAAGGATTGCGCAAACGTTGGGGCGGCTCGCGGCGGAGTGAATAACCTGCACTGCGCGACCATTGCTGTTGCAACTTCATCCGTCCATCCTTAGACATCATCACCGGGCGGGGACGCGACTCGCGGGATGCAGCAGCAATGAGTGGGAACCGCGCTAGCGCAGGCGGCCCGGAGGGTCGGCGGGGTCGGGGATGTGCGGAACAGCAGGAGGAGGCGCGGTGCTGGGGGCCAGCTTCGACGGCGCCGGCTGCGGCAGGCCCACGCCCTGGTTCATTTCCAAATGTTCCTTCGCGCACTGCGGGCAATAGCCCTTCCCGGTGTCTTCGTCGCGGAGGCTGGCCAGCTCGTAGCAGCCGTGAATGCAGTCGCAGTAGCCCGTCTCTGAAGCCGTCTTGATGGGCACGAGCGCCATCGTTCCCCCTCCGGCTTCAGGATACCACAACAGGCGAACTCTCAGGCAGTAACGGCCCGTCTGGATTATGCAATGGGGCTCTTGTTTCGCGGCTGGCGCCAGCGGAATTGCAAAGCCAATATCGAATTCTGACGGAAGGAATTATGGGTAATCATCAATCGTCCGGCGACTTGTTCGGCAGGAGATCATGAACGGCGAAACTTCTTACCTACTCTTTTTTGTAGCGCTGGTGAGCTACACCTACAGATTTCCGTAGCCTTCGGGTTGATTTAAAGGATTCGTGCCTGGGAACATGACCGGAAATCCTTTGAAACTATGGTCTTAGCGTTCGATTGAACTGGGACGAGAAAATGGAATGCCAGGTGCTGACCTGTTTCTCAAGTGGTGGGAGATTTCCCAGGCAGGGTGTGCGGGGTATCGTGGGAATCTACTTCGGGTTGCGCGCGGATAAAGCATCGAGGACGATCCGTTTCCTTTCCCTTCCAGGAGGAGCCATGAAGGCGGCGAGAATACTGTTTGTGTTGGCGTTTGCTCTGGTGGGTCTCTTCTGCGGCACGGACGCCTGGGCGCAAGGGGGCACGGGCGACTTGACTGGCATTCTCTACGATCCTTCGCAAGCTGTCATAGCCGGTGCCAAGGTGCAACTGACGAACTCCGCGACGGCGGCTGTGCGCACGCAAGAGAGTTCCGGTGCAGGTGTATACCGCTTCCTGGCGTTGCCCGTGGTGGGCACGTACACATTAAGAGTGGAGGTCACCGGCTTCCGGACCACGGTCATCACGAATATCGTGATCAGCGTGGGCACCACAGTTACCCGAGACGTTCACCTTGAAATAGGCCAGGCGACCCAGACGGTGGTTGTGGAAGCCGGCGTGCAACTGGTGCAGCCGACCGAATCCCAGGTTTCGGAGCTTGTTGACCTCAGGTTCTGGAAGTCTATGCCGCTGGAGCAGCGTGACACAAACGTGTTCATCAACCAGGTGCCTGGCGCTGTGCCGGACGAATTTGCTGGCACTACGCGCGGCGCTGCGGTTAACGGGACCCGGCCCGGCATGGGCAACTTCATGGCCGAGGGATTCGACAACAACGACCAGGGGCAGGGGGGTCGCGGTGCCACCGTCTCTGGTGCCATCACCTCGATCTCCCCGGAAGCCATCCAGGAGTACCGCATCATCAGCCACGCTTATGAAGCCGAGTATGGCAAGGGCGGCGCCTTTATAGCCGACACGGTGCTGAAGTCCGGCACAAACGCCTACCACGGCTCGCTATTCGAGTATAACCGCGTGCAAGCCCTGGCTGCCAATAGCTTCTTCTCCAACAAGGGGGGCAGCAAGGACCGCCTGGTTCGCAACCAGTTTGGCGGTTCCATCGGCGGCCCGATCTTAAAGGATCGGACGTTCTTTTATCTCAGCTACGAGCGTCACATCCGTCATCAGTCCACTCCGCTGACTGGCGTTGCCACCACCCAGGAGTTCCTCGACTTCGTCAGTTCGGGTGCTTTTGCTAGGTTCCAAGAGACTGACCCGCAGGGCACCTGTATGCAATATAATGGCGTGGCCTGCCCTGGGGGCTTCACCAACTCGCGCACTCTCGGCCGGATCTTCAGTTCTCTGTTGGCGAGCCAGCCCTTTCCGCTCGGAACGCCTGGGGCCCCGTGCGGTCCTGTAGGCCTGTTGCATAATTCGGACTGCACGGGAGCCGGGTTCCTCAGCGGAGACGCGTTAGGTGTTCTCGGCCACCCTAACGATGTCGGGCTTTATTACCCCGTGCACCTGTTCCGCACCATCACCCTGGCGGACGCAATCCCTTTCGACCAGCACCGCGGCACGCTCAAAGTGGATCATAAGTTGTCGAGCAAGCACCAACTGAGTGGGACTGTTCTGATCGAAAACTATTTCACCACCGACACTCTGGGGGGCGGGGACGGGACGTTTGGTCCGCCGATTGACAACCCGGCGCGCAGGGTTCTGATCGGGATTGCTTTCACGCACAACTTCACCCCCACGGTCATCAACCAGTTTCGCGTCGGCTACTTGCGCGACCGGAGCGACTTTCCCAACCACCCCGGAACGGAAGGCATTCCGTCGGTTGTGACGGCCTTCGACCCGCTCGGAGTGGGCTTCGGACAGACCAGCAACCTGCCCCAGTTCTTTACCGACAACCAGTTCCAGTATAAGGACGACCTCTCCTTCGTCCGCGGCCGACACACCTTCAAGGCGGGTGGGGAATATCGCCGCATCCGCAACGGTTCCTCCTTCCAGGCCATCAAGAACGGGCTCTTTCAGCCTTATGGGGTCGAGGAGCTGGTCACGGATGGCTTCTTTGGGGACGAAGCCGATGGGGTTGTGGGAACTCCCTTTGGCGGATTCTATGCGGCCGAGGCGTCCATTAATCCCCTGACCAACACTCTGCCGGAGTTTTACCGCGGCTACCGGGAGAACGAGATGGCCCTCTATCTCCAGGACGACTGGCGGGTGACCCGGCGGTTGACCATTAACGCGGGGCTGCGCTGGGAGTATTTCGGGCCACCGCACAACTTCCGAAAGGGGCTCGACTCCAACTTCTATTTCGGGGGCGCCGTTCCGGCCATCAACACTGCGGCCGCTGGCTTCTTCGGTATTCGGCGGCCTAACCCCTTCTTCCCGGGCAATGACCCCGCTTCCATTCGCGTGTTTCGCGGTGCCGTCCAACAGCGCGATCAGAATATCTGGGCGAAGGACACCAACAACTTCGCGCCGCGCATCGGCTTTGCCTGGGACATTTTCGGCACGCAAAAGCTGGTCCTGCGGGGCGGGGGCGGCATTTTCTACGACCGCATCTGGAACAACCTCTTTGAGAACATCCGATTCAACCCGCCGTTCTTCGCCTTTAACCTCGGCGGTACGCTCCAAAACGGCGTGCCCGTAGGGCCCATTTCCTCGCCCGGAGTGTACACTTCCCCGTTCACCAGCACGAGCGCCTTTGGGAGCTTCGGCGCGACTCCCTCGCTTCGGCACATGAACCAGGACCTGGTGACGGCGTACACCGAGCAGTTTTACCTGGGCGCCCAGTGGGCCTTTGCGCCTAGCTTTGTCCTGGAAGTCGACGGCATAGGCACCCTGGGCCGCAAGCTGCACGGCGTGATCGACAACAATACCTATAACGGGCGGACGGCCTGTGCGACTAGCACCCCCCGGGCGGCGTGCGCGGCTGCGGCCGCTTCCGGGTTTATTCCTACTGCGAGATTCAGTAGCCGTCGGGTGAATACCGGCTTCTCCGGCGACAACTTCCGTACCAACCTGTTCAGCTCTAACTATTACGGCCTGAACGTGATCGTGCGGAAGAGCTTCTCGCGCGGGCTCCAGCTCAGTGGCAGCTACACCTGGGCCCATACGATTGACGAGGTCAGTGACGCCTTCAATAACGCCCGCGGCCAGTTTCTCCGGCCCACGGACAACTTCAATATCGCGGCCGACCGTGGCAACGCCGACTACGACATCCGCCATCGGCTGAACATCAGCTTCTATTACGAACTACCCTTCCTGAAGAACAATCGTTGGCTGGGTGGCTGGTCCTTGAGCGCGATCACCACCGTGCAAAGCGGCGTACCCATCCAGCTCTTCAATAACAGCTCGGCGGGTGACGCCAACCGAGATGGTTACAATACCGACCGCCTCGTATACACCGGCGCGGGCAACATCAACAATGCCGTCCGGAGCGGCACGAGCCCCGCGGATGGATACTTCAATACGGCCCTGTTTGGCAATGTTGTTTGCCCAGCTACGGTCAACCACGGCCTCTGGTGTGACTCGCCGACGGGAAGAAATACTCTGGTCGGCCCTGGCTACGCGAACACCGACTTCAGCGTGGCCAAGAAGTTCAAGGTGACGGAGCGCGTCGCAGTGACGTTCTTGGCGAACTTCTTCAACCTGGCCAACCACCCGAACTTCAAGAATCCTATCGGCGACCTCAATAATGGAACGAACTTTGGCAAGTCGCTGGCTACGTTTGATCCGCGAATCACCCAGCTCGCTCTCCGGCTAGACTTCTAGCCGCAAGCTCCGCCCGCGAGGGAGGGGGGAGAAATCTCCCCTCCCTTTTTTCTTTTCCACGGAAAGCACGAAGCCACGGCGATTGGCGACCGGGGTTCCCGAGGGTCCCCCCGGGCGGCGACGGCGGGTGTGCCTCGACGCGGTTACGGGGCCTGGCCGGCACGCGCCCTCGAATATTTCAGGCGGAGGGCTTACAGGTTCTTGAGCTGGGAGAGGCGGAAGGGCGTGGCGGTGTTTTCGCGCAGCTCGAGCCAATGCTGTTCGGGCAGGGAAAGGAACACCTCGACCACCTTGGGGTCAAACTGCGTGCCGGAGCAGCGCTTGATCTCTTCCCGGGCGGCGGAGACGGACAGGGCGCGGCGATACGGGCGGTCCGAGGTCATGGCGTCCAGCGTGTCGGCCACGGCGAAGATGCGCGCCCCCAAGGGGATTTCCTCGCCGCGCAGGCCGCGGGGGTAGCCGGTGCCGTCGTAAAACTCCTGATGCGCCAGGACGATTTCGGCCGGCTCGCGCAGGAAGGGGATCTTCACCAGCATGCTGTGTCCGATCTCGCAGTGGCGGCGCATCACCTTGCGCTCCTCGTCGGTGAGCGGGCCGGGCTTGCGCAGGATGCGATCGGGGATGGCCATCTTGCCGATATCGTGCAGGAACGCGGCGCGGGCAATCTGCGGCAGAAGTTTGGGATCCACCTGCATGGCCTGGGCGATGGAAATGGTGATGGCGGTGACGCGCTGGCAGTGGCCTTCGGTCTCGGCATCCTTCAAATCGAGCGCGCCACCCAGGGCCTCGAGGGTGTGGTCGTAAGACTGCTGGAGCTGGCGCAGCGCCCCGGAAAGCTCGGCGGTGCGCTGCTTGACCAAGGCTTCCAGATTGCGCTGGTAATTGCGGTTCTCCATCACCAGATGGCGGTGCTCCAGCGCCCGGCGGACGCTGAGGAAGAGCTGGTCTTTCTCGAACGGCTTCAGGATGTAGTCGTAAGCGCCGCGGCGGATGGCCTCGAGGGCGGTGGAAACGTCGTGCATGGCCGTGACCATGATCACCGGGATATCCTGGTCGCGGGCGCGCAGCCATTCCAGGAGCTTGAGCCCGTCCATCTCCGGCATGACCATGTCGCTGAGCACCAGGTCCAGGGAGTTCTTTTCCAAGTGCTCCAGGGCTGCCCGGCCGTTGCCCACCGCAGCGCACTGGTAGCCCTGCGATTCGAGCAGCGTGGTGACGACTTCCCGGATGGCCTCTTCGTCGTCCACGACGAGGATATTTTCTGCGGACAAAACACACTCCTCGAAAGACTATTATACGGCAGGGCACAGGCGCAGCAGGCCTTTGTTGCCGGAATTGAAACGCGCGTGCTAGTTTCGCCAATGGTTTCCTCTGGGATTTGACACTTCCCTCGTTCCGTGCAGTGCCAGATTGCGTGCGGCCCTGGGGCCGGAGGTTGAAGCGCTGATGGCAAATCAGGGCCTGCTCGCCATAGCCTTCTTCGAAGCCACGGCGTTTTTAATCCTCCTGGTTCTCTTCTTGCTGCTGTATCACGGCCTGCCGGCGCGTTTCCTGCGTTACTGGCTTGCCGGCTGGGCGCTGTTCACGGCCTACGGCGCCACGCAGATCCTCTACATCACCCGCGGCGGCGTGCCTGTGCGCCTGATCGTATTCGGGTGCTACCTCTCCGCCCTCATTCTGTTCCTCGCGGCGGTGCTGGTCTATACGGGCCGGGAGCGCCGGCTCGTGCTCCTGTGGCCTGCCGCGGCCCTCGGGGCTCTCTGCGTCGCCCTGGAAGAGCTGCGGCCGGGAAGTGCCCGCCTGGGGCAGGAGCACTGGGCCACGGCGTTCCTGGAAAGCGCCATCCTTCTAACGGCGGGCTGGACGCTGTGGCGTCACGCCCGGGGGCGCCGCGGACACGGGGCCATCCTGCTGGCCGGAGCGCTGTGTCTGGCCGGCTTGCATGGCGTAGACCAAGCCGATTGGTCCACGCAACCGCTGTTTCTGCTGCGCGTGGCCTTCGATGAGCTGCTCAACGTCGCCCTGGGCATTGCCATGGCCGTGCTGGTGTTGGAGGCCGCCCGCGCCCGCACCGAGGAACTCAACCAGAAACTGCGGCGACTGACGCCCATCACCGCGGCGAGCACGCAGACCTTCAACCTTGACGATGTTCTCCGCGAAGTGCTCCGGCATCTGGTCGAGAGCCTGAATGCCAGCCATGGCCTGGTGTGCCTGCTGGAGGGGGAAGGTCCTGCGGCCGAGCTGGTGATCCGGGCGTCCGCAGGTTTCAGCGAGGCGTATGTGCAGAGGCATGCGCGGGTTTCTGCGCAGGAGCCGTGGGCGCGCAAGCTGCTCGAGCAGAACACGCCATTCCTCTCCTACGAGAACGAAGGCAACGCGGTGGTGCGGCAGCGGATGCAGGAGGAGAAGGTGGCGGCGATGGTGCTGGTCCGCCTGCCGGGCAAGGAATCGCCGCTGGGTGCGCTGGCCGTCGGCTCGGCGACGCCTCGGAGGTTTCACGACGACGAGCTGGATTTCCTGAGCAATGTCGCCAACCTGCTGGGGCTGACGATTCAAAACATGCTGTCGTTCGAGCAAGCCGCGGCCGCCGAGCGTCAGTGGCTGTACACCTTTGATTCCCTCGGCGACCCCATCCTGGTGCACGACGAGGAGGGCCGCATCGTGCGCGCCAACCGCACGCTGGAGGCTCGGCTGGGGGCGGTCCCGGGCGGGCTGGCGGGCCGGCCGGTCGCCGAGGTCCTCCGCCGGGGAGTAAGCCACTGGGCGCAGTGCCCCTACTGCGAGGGCGCCGCAGGGAACGGCGATGAACCCGACGCGACGCTGGGCGGGTACTTCCTGGTCTCCAATTCCAACTTCCACGACCCTGCGGGGGTGCGCCTGGGCACCGTGCACGTGCTGAAGGACATCACCGAGCGGAAGCGCGCCGAGGAAAAGTACCGCAGCCTGATCGAGAACGTGCAGGAGGGGGTCTTCATCTCCATCCCCGAGGGCCGCTTCGTGGATTTCAACGAAGCCTTCCTGCGCATGCTGGGGTACGAGAGCCGCGAGGAGCTGCTCAGCGTGGATATCGGCTCCTCCATCTACGTTAACCCGGGCGACCGGGAGAGGCTGAAGAGGCTCCTGCGCGAGCACGGCGCGGTGGCCGACTTCGAGTTCCAGATGCGCCGGCGGGACGGCGAAGTGCTCACCGTTCTGGAATCGAGCTTTGCCACCCGCGACGCCTCCGGAGCCATCACCGCCTTCCAGGGGTTCGTGCTGGACATCACCGAGCGGAAGCGCGCCGAACAGGAGATCCGCCGGCGCAACCGCGAGCTGATGGTGCTGAACTCGATCGGGCAGACGCTCAGCCAGTCGCTCGATCTCTCCGAGCTGCTTGGCCGCGCCCTGCGGCAGATGCTCGAGCCGTTTGCCGTGGATCTGGCCTCGCTCTACCTGCTGGATGAAAAATCCGGCGTATTGCGACGCGCGGCGGGCGTCGGCCATCGCTCCCTCTATGCGCAGCATTTTCCTCCCACGCAGATCCCTGCCGAGCTGCTCAACCACATCCGCGCGGTGCGCGCCACAACGCTTTCGGCGCAGAGCCTGCCGTTGCCGGAGGTCTTCCGGGACCTGCAGCGCAAGGAAGGCATCCAGGTCTCCCACATCGTGGTGCTGTGGTCGAAGAACCGCATGGTGGGCGCGCTGGCGGTGGCCTGCCGGAGCCTGCGGGAGTTCTCCGCCGCGGAGCTGAACCTGCTGACAGCGGTGGGCGGCCAGATCGCCGCAACGATCGAGAAGTCGCTGCTGCACGAGGAGACCCGGCAGGCCTACGAGCACCTGAGGCGCACGCAGGAACAGCTCTTGCAAAGCGAGAAGATGGCTGCGGTGGGCCAGCTCATCTCGGGCGTGGCGCACGAGCTGAACAACCCGCTGACCGCCATCCTCGGCTATGGCCAACTGCTGGCCTCGAGCGATCACGTCAGCGGGCGCGGCGCGGAGTACGTGGACAAGATGTACAAGCAGGCCCAGCGCACGCATCGCATCGTGCACAACCTGCTCAGCTTCGCCCGCCAGCAGAAGCCCGAGCGGCTGCCGGTGCGGCTGAACCAGGTGTTGGAAGACACCCTTGCGCTGCGCGAGTACGACCTCAAGCTAAACAACATCCAGGTTCACCGCGAGTTTGCCCACCACCTGCCGCTGACCGCCGCCGACGCACAACAGCTCCAGCAAGTCTTCTTGAACATCCTGAACAACGCCGTGGACGCGGTCCTGGAACACGCGCCCCGCGGAGAGATCTGGGTGCGCACGGCGCTCGAAGACGACAAACTTCTGGTGGAATTCACCGATAGCGGCGCCGGGGTGCAGGCCCCGCTGCGCGTGTTCGACCCGTTCTATACCACCAAGCCCATCGGCAAGGGCACCGGCCTCGGGCTGAGCATCTGTTACGGGATTGTGAGCGAGCACGGCGGGGAGATTTCTGTGCGCAACCCCGCCCGGCCGGACCGCGGAGCCACCTTCTCGATCACCTTGCCGGTGTTGCCGGTCGCGGAGACCCGTCCGGCATTGCCGGCAGGCTCCGGCGAAACGCTTCCCGGGGGTCGCGTTCTCCTGGTGGACGACGAAGAGGCGGTGCTCGAGCTCGAGCGGGAAATCCTGGATGGCCGGTGCCTCTCGGTGAAGGCAGTCCGCAGCGGGCGCGAGGCTCAGGAGCTGCTCGAGAGCGAGCCGGTGGACTTGGTGGTGACCGACCTGAAAATGCCGGGCGAAATCACCGGCTGGGAACTCTACACCTGGATTTGCCGCCAACTGCCGGAGCTTGCGGGCCGCGTGGTGTTCACGATGTCCGACGCGCGCAGCGAAGAGATTGCCACGCTGCTCGAGGAGAGCGGCTGCCCCTTCCTCCAGAAGCCCTTCGAGGTGGCAAAGTTCCTCGCCGTGGTTCGGCAGGCCATGGCCCAGGCGGTCTCTTCCACCGTCAAGCGCTGAGGTCCGACCGCAGGCGCGCCCGCGAGGCTTCCTCGAGCGACGCCATGGCCGTTTCAATCTGCGCCGCCAGGCTGCCAACCAGCTCGGTGAGTCGCTCGAGTTGCGGCAGGGGAACGCCGCCGGTCGCAAGGCGCAACCAGACCACGCCGTAGAGAAGCCGGAACCGAACTCCCAGCCAGAGCCGCTCGGCTTCGAGCGATTTGCGGACCGCCGGCGAGAGCGCCGCCACCGTGCGTCCCAGGCGCTCCAGCCGCGAAACATCTTCCCGCAGCCCGCCCAGGAATTGCCGCGCCACGCCGAGCCGGTCGGAGCGAGACTTCCGCTGGATCCTCCGCGAGGCGCGCTCCTTCAGGAATTGCTGATCGGCAGGTGAAAGCGCTTGCCGCACCTGTGGGAAGTGCCGCAGGTGCAGCGAGCACAGCTCTTCAATGGGCAGCTCGCGCTCGGCTTGCGGCAGGCGCCGCGCCTCCGGGCGTTCCCGGAGCAGCCAGAACAGCGTCAGCAGCAGCGCCACTGCCAATCCCGCGAACAGGAACACGGCGGTCATGGCTTGAGGATCTCCAGCAGCCTCTGGTTCAACACGCGCAGACGATTGTTCACCTGAGGCGAAAGCTCGTCGTAGAGCTTCTGGGGGAGCAGAACCGGCGCGGGAGCGGCCGCCGGAAGGGGCCGGCGCAGCGCCACGAGCCAGATCACAAGAGTCACCTCGAAGGAAAACACTCGCACCGCGCTCCAGGCGGTGAAATATCGCGCCAGCCAGTCCTGCACGAAGCTGTTGTTCAACGACTGGATGGCGGAATAGAAGCCCATTCCCAGGGCGACCATCTTCTGCACCGGCTCGAGCCGGATGCCGTAGTAGCGGCAAAGGGTGAGCAAGACCACCAGGATGCCGAGCACGGCGAGTTCCAGGTCGCGTTCCGCGGTGAGCAGGAAGGGCGCGATCCAGGACGCGGCGCCGCGGGCATCCACCGCTGCATGCACGAGCAGCAGCAGCGCGATGCCGCACAGTAGTCGCCAGCCCAAGGCCCACACGCCGCGATACTCGCGCACCGCGCGCCAGGCGATCTCCGCGACCGCCACGCCGCGGGCCGCCAGCAAGATACCCTGCGACACCCAGTAGCCCTGGAAGCTCAACGGCGAGTCATAGCCCACGCTGAGATAGAGCACCCAGAGGAAAAGCGTGCGAACCAAGAGCAAGGTGAGATAGGCGGTGAACAGCGGGAGCCGCAGATAGAGTCGCCGGCGCCAAGCCAGGACGCAGACGGCCAGCTGGAGCAGGGAACTGGCCATGGCCAGGAAAAAGTTTGAGGAGGAAAAGGGCATGCGCGCCGGCGCGCATCATAGCATGATTTACCGTCGAAATAATAGCCTTCGATGAGCTCCGGCGCGCAAGAACTAGGTGGTCAAACCGCCACCCGGCGACGAGTGCGATGGCTGCCCAAGGCCATCGGCTCCCGGGCCCATGCGGGGATCAGGCGGGAAGGGCGGCGGGGGCATGCCATCGGCCCGCAGCGAGTTGTTGTCGAATTGAGTGTTGAAGGGAAGGCCAACAGGTTGTAGTATGAGCGCCACCAGGGCGCCTGCGAGAAGCACGGAAGTCAGACATTTCACGGGCGTGACACCTCCTTGGTCGCGTGAGTCTGTTTTCGCGACGCGGGAGGTGCGGGCGAGAGGAAGAAAAGTTCAGAAAACGGAACAACGGTGAGCCGTGGAAAATTTGGAGCGCTTTCAGCAGAACCGGAGGATCGTCGAGGACTTCACCACGCGGACGCTGGCGGCCATCCCCAGCGACTTCGGCCGGCTACTCTACGTCGCCTTGCTGCGTGACCTCGCCAGCGGGCGTTATCTCCACGAAGGGCTTTCCGCTAATTATCCGGACGAGGCCGTGCAGCAGGCGCTGGCCCACTGCCACGACGAACTCTTCGCCAAAATCCTGGAGACACCGCTCGAGCGACAGGAATGGGATCTGCGGTCGTGTCTGGGGGCGCTGGAGGGCGAGTTCTGGGGAATCGTGACGCGCTGGGAGAAGCTGGAGTTTTACCGCGTGCTCCTGCCGGCGGACGCGCCGGGATATCTGCAGGAGCTGTTTTGCTCCAACCTGCGCACGCTCCTGGGCCTGCTCGCCGAGGAGCACGCTAGCTGGAAACCAGCCGCATAACTACTCCAGTCACCTGCCCAACGACCTCGGCTTCGTCCGGGCAGCGCCAGACTTCTGGCGCGCAGGAGGAGAGCGGGTAAGGCTGCAGCATCAATCGGGAATCGTCGCGCAGGCACCAGGCGCAGCGATAGGCCGTGCGCACATCCACGAAATAGATGGGTCGTTCGAATTCGTTTCTCCATCCGGAATTGCGCACCAGTTGTAGCGCCGGGTCCACCAGCACAAGGCTGCCGGGGCGCAGCAGCGGCTCCATCATGTGGTCGTCGAGTCCGATGTAACCGTAGCGGTGGCGCGCGGGGCCGTTGAGCAGGGCGCCTTCCAATTCTCCCCAGCTCTCCACCATGCGCGAGAGGTAGGCGGTGCGCCGCGGGTCAAAGCCGGGGTCAAAGCGCAGCGGCAATCGCAGGGTGGTGGGCGGCGCGGCCAGGTGCGTTTTCGGCGCCGCAAGCTGCATGCCGTCGACAAAGTGGGAGTTGAGCGGCACCTTATACCACAGGCAAATCTCGTGCGGATCGAGATGGTAGATCACCGCAAGCGCGTAGAGCTTGAACAGGCTGGGCGTGACGTCGCGGTTCTCAATATCGGCCAGGCGGCTGATGCGGATGATAAATTCAGGCCGACCCCGCTGGCTGGCGATTTCGTAGCTGGCGCGTTCGACGTCGCGATACGTCAGACCCAGGCCCTCGCGTGCTTGTCGGAGACGCGAGCCGGGTAGCATGCGACCCTCGGGGACGTTGCAGTTCGAGAAGCGCGGGCATTATAGCAGCGTTACCATTCTGTTATGAATCCGGAACGCGGCGCGGAGGAGGGCGGATCCGAGGCCGCGGCAGGCATGCCATTCGCGGGTTTCTGACGCGCGCCGTTCGGCGTTACCGCGCTCGCCCGCGCCGGGTTCTTCACCGAACGACAACTTCCTGGCGAGCCGCGGTGAGAGGAGAATGGCCGGCATGCTGGAATGGATCTGCCCCCAGTGCGACCGCGAGGTGGATCCCGCCTTCCAGGTGTGCCCTTTTTGTGGCGGCCGCGAACGGCCCGCAATGAAGCCTCGCCGCAGCCGCCGCGGCATCTCCTGGGAGGCGGTGGACCGAGGCTTCAGCTTTGGGCTGGGCTTTGTGGCCGTGCTGGCTTTGACTTACTTTCTGCTTTTCCTGGCCGCGTACCTGTGGCACCACGAGCGGTGGCTGAGCTGGCTGACCGACTGGCTCTACGGGCGTTGAAACCCCCACATCGGCGCCCGCGAAACCCCCGTATTACTTGCTGGCCAGCAGCGTGCGGGCCTCGCGCAGTTCCGGGCGGTCGGCATCGGCTTGCTTGGCAACCTCGACAAGCTTGGCGTAATACGACCGCGCTTTCTCCTTCTCCCCGGAGAGTTCCGCTGAGCGCGCGGCGCCGTAAAGCGCTTGGAAGCGATTCGGCGCAGCCCGCAGCGAGGCCTCATATTCGCGCAGGGCCGCGCCGGCTTGGCCAAGGTCGAGCAGCAGGTCGCCCAGTTGCTCGCGCGCCGGCTGGACCGCGCCCGGAGTGACCGGATGCTTTTCGGTCGCGTCTTCGAGCTCCGCCGCCGAGCGCATCAGGCTGGCGGCCTGGTCATTGCTGCCCGCGGCGCGCGCCATCCAGGCGGCCGCCTCGCGCCGCAGGATTTCCACCTGGCCGGCCCAGTAACTCTGCTTGGCGTCCACCAGAGCCCCGCGCAGCGCTTCGATCTTGTCGAGGTCCTTCTGCGCGTCGCCGGCATGGCCGCTTCGCGCCGCCCCCACAACGCGGGCGAAATGGATATGGGCTGCCGCCCAGGGGAACCGGCTCCAGGGAAACGCCGCCGGGCGGAGTTCGAGCGCGGCCGCCTCTGACCATCGTCGCCGCTCGAGCGCGTACCGCGCGGGAATGGCGGCCAGGGCAAAGGCTGCGGTCAAGTTTTCCGGCTGAACCTTGGGGAGAGCGAGGAGTTCGTCGAGCACGCGCTTTGCTTCCACGTCCTGCGCGCCCTGCAAGTAGGCATAGGCCAGGTAGTCCATGGCGTGGAGCTGCTGGTCCCAGGCGCCGCCCATCTTCGTCCTGGCGGCGAACTCTTGCGCAGCGGCCGCGGCGGCGACATTCGACTGGATGGACTCCTGCCAGAGGCCGAGGCGGATAAAGATGTGCGAGGGCATGTGCAGCGCATGAGGCACCGAAGGAGCGATCTTGGCGTAGCGCCGGGCCGCGGGGAGCGCCAGCGCGGCGAGCTCGGGAGCATCGTAGGCGTGAATGAAGTAGTGGGCGACGCCGGGATGGTTCGGCTCAGCGGCAAACACTTTGTCGAGAATCGCCGCCGCTTTCCTCTGGTTCGCATAGGTCTTGTCGGTGGGCGGCGCAGTGCCCAGCAGACACAACGCGTGGAAGATCGCCGCCTCACGGTCGTCAGGATAGCGGAGCGAGAGCTGCTCCATGGCTTTTTCGTAGGCCAAGGCGCGAGTGCGGTGGTCCAGCTTGCCCGCATCCCGGTAGAAAACGGCAATTGCCGCGAGGTAATCCCTCTCGCGGTCCGTCCGGGGAGGCGACGCCTGCGATTTTTCCAGCAGCGCCCAGCCCCTCTCGAGTACCGCCGCACTCGGCGGCTCCCAGAGCGGGTGGTAGTAACTCATGGCCATGCCCCAGTAGGCCATCGCGCAGTTGGGGTCGGCGGCGGTCACTGCGGCAAAGTTTGTTTCCGCCTCCTCGTACCAAAACGAGTGCAGCATGGCCACCGCGCGATCGAATTGTTTCTGCGCCGCCGGGCTGCAGGAGACGCGGAAGTGCACCGAGCCAAGCTTCTCCGCGGGCCCCGCGTCGTGCTTGTGTTGCCCGCCTAGGCCCCAGGCGCTGAGTGCGAGCGCCAGCCCGAGCGCGAGGAGCATAAGGCTCAGGCGTTTCCCGGTGGACATGTTGACCTCCCCTGATTCTCAGGATGGAGTGTTCCGAGCCTTGCGGCCGTGGCCCGCCAACCCTCGCGCATTATAATCCCGATTGCCGTTTGCCGGGCAGATTGCCGGGCGCGGGGAGATTTGCAGCCGGCGCAGCGGTGTAATAGAGTCTTTGCCGCAGTGGCCGAACTGCAGAGATTTCGCGGGCGAGTCGTGCTGGTCACCGGCGCCAGCCGGGGCATCGGCCGCGTCATGGCCCGGTCGTTCGCCGGCGAGGGCGCGCGGGTCGCACTGGTGAGCACCAGCGCGGACGGAGTCCGGCGCGTGGCCGACGAGATTGCCGCGAGCGGCGGCCAGGCGTTGCCGCTCGAAGGCGACGTTTCCAACGAACCCGACGTGCGCCGCTTTGTGGCGCAGGCCGAACGCGCGCTGGGGCCGATCCACGTGCTGGTGAACAACGCGGGCATCGCCGGCCCGACCGCTCCGGCCACCGAAGTCTCTCTCGCCGATTGGGAGCGGGTGCTGGCGGTGGACTTGACCGGAGTATTCCTCTGCGCGCGCGAGGTGCTGAAAACCATGTTGGCGCGGCGGGCCGCAGCGTCGCCGGGCGCGGAGGCGGCCGGCGCCGTCCTGAACATCGGCTCCATCGCCGGCAAGATCAGCTACCCGCAGCGCACTCCCTACGCCAGCGCGAAGTGGGGCCTTGTCGGACTTACGCTCACGCTCGCCGAGGAGGTGGGCCGCTTCGGCATCCGCGTCAACTGCATCTGTCCCGGCCCAGTGGCCGGCGAGCTGATCGAGGATGTGATCGCGGCGCGCGCAAAGGCCATGGGTCTGCCGGCGGAGACGGTACGCCAGAAATTCGTGGGCCTGACCATGCTCAAGCGCATGGTGCAGCCGGAGGACGTGGCCGCGGCGGCGCTGTTTCTGGCCTCGGACGCCGCCGCCAATATCACCGGACAGGCGCTGGACGTGAGCGCCGGCCTGGCCAGCCTGCCCGGGTAGGCTCGGCGGACAGGCGCCCGCGGCGTGCTCGAACCGCCGGTGGCGGCCGAAGCATTCCTGCTTGTGCGAGCCTGAGCTTTCGCTGTCACATGGGCCGGAAAAGGAAGGGAAATGCCAGACCAAACGGTGGGCTCTTACGAGCGAGGCGCGCGCCTGCTGGACAAGATGCTCGGCCCCGGCGATGCCCGGCGGGTGCGGGCCGCCTGGCGCAAGCTCGCGCCCGATTTCGAGCGCTACGTCATTACGTTTCTCTCCGGCGAGATGTGGTCGCGGCCGGGGCTGGACCGCCGCACGCGCAGCCTGTGCACGATTGCGACGCTCGCGGCGCTCGGGCGCAGCAACGGACTGGCGCTGAACATCCGCATGGCGCTGCGCAACGGGGCGACCCGCGCAGAAATCATCGAGGTGATCTTGCACCTCGCTCCGTACGCGGGGTTCCCTGCAGCGTGGGACGCGCTCGTGCTGGCCGGGGGCATCTTTTCCGAGCGCACGCGAGCGGAAAAACGAAAGCGGGGGCTGCGGATGCGCGCGAGGCGTGGACGGTGAGAACGCAGCGGATGGCGACCGCCACTGTGGCTCTGCTTCTGATCCTGGCGAGCGCGGGAGCGCCGAGCGCCCTGCTGCCCGGCGATCGGCAGGAAGTCCAGGCGCAGAGTCCGGAGTCGGAATTTTCGCGGTTGGCCGCGGGGCTTGCCGATCAGCGCCAGGCCGGCGCCGAGGAAAGCGAAAAGTTGCAGGAGCGAGCCTTGGCCATTCTCGACAGCATGGTGCTGGCGGCGCTGAATGCGCCGGGCGGTCCCGACTTGGCGGCGCTGAACCAGCGCCTGAGCGCGCTGCGGGCGCAGCCGCCGATGGTGGGCGAGGACTATCGCGTGGTGGGGCTGGGCGGCAGCCCGGCTGGGTATGCCCTGGCGGCCAATTTCGGGATCGGCGGACCGTCGGCGGTGCGGCTCTACGGCGGAGCGGCCGGGCGTTACGCGCTTGCGGCGCGCATCGACCGGTTTGCGCAGAAGGATTTCTTCGACGAATATCTCGAGCTCGTGCCGGTGGCCGCGCCGGTGACTCTGTTTGTCACCGTCAGCGGCCGCACCGACGAATTGCAAACGGGCGCGTTTGTGGCCTGGCAGTTCGACGGCGAGCGCGTACGCGCCGTGTGGTCGTCCGACATCCTCCAGCAATCGAGCTACGAGGCCGCCGCTGACGGCTTCCGCGTAACCTACTGCGCGCAGACCGACGAAGACAAACCGCGCGTGTGCCGGCGGATGACCCGCGACCGCTTCACCTGGAGCCGCGGGAGCTGGACGCGCGTCCAGCAGACCAGCGTGCCCGTGCCGAAGCGATAATCCCCGCAAGGATGCAGATTCTTGACTTGCCCCCGGCCCGCATGGAACCATACCGCTCGGGCATCCACCGGCTGCTGATTCCCATGAGCGCCGCTTCCACGATCCACGAGTACTTCGTGCGCGATTGCATGACCTCGCCGGCGAAGAGTATCTCTCAGGACGCGCACTTGCTGGACGCCGCGCTGGCACTGCGCTACACCGGCTTCCGGCACCTACCCATCGTGGACGGCGACGAGCGGCTCGTGGGCCTCATCTCCGAGCGCGACATCCACCGCTTTTCGCCCTCGCCGCTCAGCAAGATCTCGCCGGAGGAGTACAACGCCGTCTTCGAGAACACGCCGCTGGAGCGCGTGATGACCCGCAACCCGCTGAGCGTCACTCCCGAGACGCCGCTGCGCGACGCCGCAGCCTTGCTGCATGCCAAAAAACTGGGCTGCCTGCCCGTGGTGGTGAAAGGGCGGCTGGTGGGCATCGTCACCGTGACGGACATGCTGGGCGTCCTGCTTCGCTTGCTGGCTGCCGCCGCGCAGGAATCTCCCCTGAAGGGCCGCTGAATCTCACCTGCTGTGGCTTCTCTCCGCGATGGGGTGAAATGGCTGCTGTTTGAGATCGGTGCCGGCTATTACACGCGCAAGTTGGCCACCGGCCCCGAGGCCGATCTGCGCCCCGAATTCGCTGACTTCCTCTCTCCGCCGCCGGGCAGCCGCGTGCTCGATGTCGGCTGCGGCCCCGGCCACCTGGCACGCTGGCTCGCCCGGCGGGGTTGCCAGGTAACCGGAGCGGACCGCGGCTGGCGCCTGCTGCGCCTGGCGCGGCGCCTGGCCGCGCGTGAATCGCTGCCCATCCACTTCGAGCGCGCGCCCGCCGAGCGGCTGCCCTTCGCCGATGCTTCCTTCGACCTGGCCCTGGCCACTACGGTGGTCTATTGGGTGGAGCGGCCCGAAGCAGTGGTGCGCGAGATGGTGCGTGTGACGCGGCCGGGCGGGCGCGTGGCCACGCTCGATCCGCACGCGGCGATGGGCGTGGCTTCGGTGCGGAGCTATTGCGAGAGTAGGGGCCTGAACCGGCAAGACACCGGCAAGCTGGTGGCCTGGGCGCGTGCTTCCGAGCGCAGCCGCCGCTTCACCGAGGACGCTCTGCGGGGATTGCTGGCCGGCGCCGGACTCACCGAGCTCGTTCTGGAGCGGCGCATGGGAGGTCTGGTGTGGTTTGCGCGGGGCGCCGTGCCGGCGAAGCGATGAGTTTTGCTGCGAAACTGGTATTCTGGAAGCCGGCGGCGATCGCTGAGGAGTTTGCATGACCCTGAGGCGCATCCTGACCTCCCTGCTGTGCCTGAGCCTGCTGCTGGCGCAGGGCGCGGCCGCCCAGCAGAGCGCGCCGCCGTCGTCCACTCCGGCGCCCGCCACTGCGCCTTCAGCCGAGTTCCTCAAGGCCGCCGACGAAGTCCTGGCGGAGATGAGCGCGCTGCTCTCGCTGCCGGTGAAATCGCCGCTCAAGAAGAGCATCCGCAGCCGCGCGGAGATCCGCGACTACGTCCTGCGGCGGATGAAAGAGGATAAGGAGCCGGCCAAGCGTTACGCCGACCAGCGGGCGCTGGAGAAATTCGGGCTCATCCCCAAGGGCTTCCAGGTGGAGCCGTTCCTGGTCGAGCTGCTCACCGAGCAGATTGCCGGGCTGTACGACCCCAAGGGTCAGGAGTTTTTCATCGCCGACTGGATCAGCCCGGAGGACCAGCGCATGGTGATGGCTCACGAGCTGACTCACGCCCTGCAGGACCAGCATTTCCACGTGGATCCCTGGCTGGACGCCGCCAAGCCCAACGACGATGCCGAGCTCGCGCGCGACGCCGTGCTGGAGGGCTCCGCACTGGCGGCCATGCTCGACTACCTGCTGCGCAAACGCAAAGCCAGCATCCGCGACCTCCCCGACATCGCGGAGTTCATCCGCGGGCAATTGGGCGACACGAGCAAAAGCCCGCAGCTCGCCAAGGCCCCGCCCTACCTGCGCGATGAGCTGATGTTCCCCTACCTCTCCGGCACCACCTTCACGCAGCGATTCCTGCGGGCGAATTCCGGCTGGGCCGATTTCCATCGGGTCTTCGAAAACCCGCCCGTCTCGACGCAGCAGATCCTCCACCCCGAGTTGTATTTCAACGGCAGCACGCCGAAGCCGCCGGCCCCGCTCGATTTCAAGGGACTGGTGCCGGCCGCCTGGAACAAGCTCGACGAAAACGTTCTGGGCGAATTCGGCTTGCAGGAGCTGCTGAAACAGTTCCTCGGCGAGGAGCGCGCCACGCGCCTTGCGCCCGCCTGGGCGGGCGACCGCTACGCCATCTTCGAGCAACCGCGCAGCAAGCAGTTGCTGCTCGTGTTTCGCCTGCGCCTGGCGAGCGACCCCGACGCGGCGCGCTTCTTCGGCAGCTTCAGCGAGGCGCTGGAACGGAAATACGACATCCGCCGCGAGCTGTTCCGCCGGCCAAACTTCTTTTCCTTTGATACCGACGACGGCGGCGTGTTTTTGCGCTGCGTGGCCGACCAGTGCCTGAGTGTCGAGGGAGCGGGCCGCGAGGTCTTCGACCGCATCACCCGCGCGCTGGGCTGGCCCGCCGGCCCTGCCGGGCGCCCCGAGCCCGACCGGGCGCCGCAGAAAACTGTGATCACGCTGGCCGCGCCGTAAATTGATCTGTGGTTTCATCTATGCCCATGGGCTGGCTGGACCTGCCTCGCGCGCCCGAGCCGGAGGTGATGGACGATTCCGAAGAGGTGGAAGCCTACGCCTCGGCCGCGGCGCAGGCCTACCTCGAGAAGATTGACGACACGCTTGTGGAGCATGCGGTGCGACTCGTCGCGGGACGCGCCGCCGGCCGAGCGCTCGACGTCGGCACCGGCCCGGGACAAATCGTTTGGAAGCTCGCGCGGCGTCTGCCCGGCTGGCAATTCATCGGGGTGGACCGCTCGGCCAACATGATCCGCGAGGCCCATGCCGGTGCAGTTAGGGGGTCGGAGCTTCAGCTCCGACAACTGCAAGAGGGGAAAGGTGGGGCTTTAGCCCCAGTGGCCCGGCCGCAATTCTTCGTGGCCGACGGCAACCGCCTGCCGTTTCCCGACGCCGGGTTCGAGCTGGTGACGTGCAACTCGGTCCTGCACCATCTGGCCCAGCCGCAGCTCCTTTTCGCCGAAGTGGCGCGCCTTGTGCATCCGACCGGCGCCATCCTCATCCGCGACCTCCGCCGGCCGTCCCGCCTGGCCTACCCGTTGCACGTCCGCTGGTACGGCCGGCATTACTCCGGCGTGATGTACAAGCTCTACTGCGCCTCGGTCCGCGCGGCCTATACCGTCGCCGAGCTTGAGGAAATCCTGCGCGCCTCGCCGCTCGTCGGCGCTCGCCCCGGGCCCGCCGCGGCGGGCCCGGGAGCTCGCGTTTTCACCCATCGCCGCACCCATCTTGGCCTCGAACGGCCAGTCGGGTAGCAAGACACCGGGAATGCCGCCTTGAAGGGCGATACCGGCCGAGTCCCGCATCGTGGGCCCGGGAAAACGCCACAGGTCTAGGCCGTAGAGTCTCACCCTTTTTTGGCAGGGGCAGGCGGCGGCGACCCGTCCAGAGGGGCACCGTGCCAGGGACAATATCTCCAGTTCGCCTTCACCCGCTCATTTCCCACGGGGCAGAACTTTGGAGCGGAGAGCGCCGTCAGAGGCAGCTGCCATTCGAAGACCACCTCACTAGGCCCGGCAATCTGTCGCAGCACAATCGAGAATTTCATTCTCTGGCGCGGGTCGGCCAGGGGTTGGCCCTCTTTATTTTTTGCGGGGAAGTAAAGCAGCTCGATGTTTTCGCCCATCCGCCCCACCGCGCCGCTGAAGATGGGCCGCACAACCTGGGCGAGCATCTGCGCTTCAGCGGAGACGCTTTCCAGAGGGCGATACTCCGCTCCTGTGGCATCACGAAGTAAAGTGTTGGCGCGCACGTCCGCGCTGGGTGCGAAACTAATCGAGCCAAAGCCGCCGACCTTTCCGACCACCACCGCCACCAGCGTGTATTCGCGTAGCGGCTTGAACTGCTCGGCAGTTTGTGCACCGCTCGAGGGGTTCTGCGCCGCACCGGCCTCCCAGAATTCCACAGGTATCCACCAGACCAATCCGACGTATTTCTGCCCGCGAATCACCTGCTGGCACTCCTGCAAGAGATCGTCCACGTCCACCTGCTGCTGGGCAGGGGCGTTCTCTGGTTGTTTCACCTGGCCAATGATGGATGCGCCGGCCGCGCAGGCAAAGAAAACCAACGTCAGGCTCAGAATTCGGGATTGCAGGGCGCACGCCATGGCGGCTCTCCTTTCAATGCCGTTGACTCCCGGAGGGTGTGATCAGGGATTACCAGAAGATTATACTGGACTGCCATGCTAAGAGAGATTACCAAACTTTTTCACAGCCCACGCAAGGTAACGCCGCGTGGCGCGGCTCACGCGGGGGTGGCCACTGCTCCGGCCAGGCGATGGAGGATCAGGATGGTCAGGTCGTCGGCGCGGGGCGCGCCGGCGGAGAAGGCTTTCAACTCATCCAGGCAGGCAGCGGCCAGCGCCTCGGGGGCGAGCGCCTGGCGCGCACCGACGAATTGGGCCAGCCGGTCGATGCCGTATTCGCCGCCCGAGGGATCGCGCATTTCGGAAACACCGTCGGTGTAAAGAAACAGGGTATCGCCCGGCGCCACGGAGACTCTCTTTACCGCGTACTGACCGCTCGAGAACATCCCCAGCGGCAGGCCGGTGGCGTCGATGCGCGTGACTCCGCCCTTGCCGGCCAGCAGCGTGGGGCAATGGCCGGCGTTGCAAATCTCCACCTCGCCCGCCCGGCCGGCCCGGCCGCAGACCAGCGTGGCGTATTGCCCGGCCATGGTGCTCTCGCAGAAGACGCGGTTGGCCAACGCGACGAGCTCGTGGAGCGGCAGGCCCACGCTCGCCAGGCTGCGAAACATCGCGTGCAGGTGGCTCATGAGCATGGACGCGGCGACTCCTTTGCCGGAAACATCGCCGACCAGAAACAGCAGGTCGCCCGGGCCGCCGTTGGGATGGATCAGGTCGCAATAGTCGCCGCTCACCGGGCCAGCGGGCTCGTAGTGGTAGTGCACCTGCCAGCCGGCCACGCGCAGGTCGCGCCGCGGCAGCAGACCCCGCTGGATGCGCGCGGCCAGCTCCAAGTCCTGCTCCAGAGCGCGTTGCTGCTGGGTGGTCAAATGGTCGAGGCAGTAGCGCACCAGGGGATCGGCGATGAGTCGCTCGTTTTCGATGGCCTCGTGGCAGGACTCGCAGATGCCGTAGGAGCTCTTCTCCATGCGCTCGAGCGCGGTATCCACCTCCTGCAAAAGCTCGGCCAGCGGCGCGCTGTGCGTCGCTCCAGCCAGGGCGGCTTCGAGCCTTTGCCGGCGCTCTTGCAATTGCGCGCGCAGAAACGGATCAGTGATTGCGGCCATTGTGCTTTCTCCCATGGCTAAGATAGTTCCTGTCCGGGGCGGAAACCATCCGATTCTTGCTCTCAAACTCACCCGGCCTGAACCTGGGTTCCTTCCGGCCGGCCGGGATCTCTATTTGGATTCGAGAGCCCTGCCGCGGGCTTCAGGAAAACTCGACTCCAGCAGCAGTCGGCCGTCTTGGCCCTTGCTCCTGCGCGTGAGCCGCGCCAGGCGGCGCTCGAAGCGCTGCTGCCAGCGGCGCCCGCGGCCGGGCTCGATCCGGCCGCCGTGGAGGCCGCTGCGCAGCCTGGCCAGGGCCTCGCGGGTCAACTCAGCGGCTCGGGCATGCTGGCGCGCCTGGTGTTCGTAGTAGATGGCCAGCTGTTCGTAAGCTTCGAGCGAGCTCTCGAAGCCGTTGCCGGAGTTCCTCGCCGCCCATCGGTCCTTGCTCTGCAGAGCCACCGAAGGGAGTGCCCCAATGGAGCTCGCGAGCGGCCCCGGGCCCGGCGCGCGCACCGCGCGTGAAGGAAGGTGCAGCAGCTCTTCCCACAGGCCATTGGCGCGCTGGTAGTCGCGATCGCGCTTGGCCAGCAGCGCCAGGTCGCGCCGCGCGGCGCGACCCGCCGCGGCGGGCAGGCCGGCCTCGAGCGCGCGTTCGTAGACCACCCGTGCACGCGCCGGCTCACCGCGGTGGCGCAAGAGGCGAGAGAGCCCGTAAAGCTCCAGCGCATCGAATTCCGAGTCGCCGGCCTGCTCGGGCGCGGAGAGCAGCGCGAAGACTCTCCCGGCGAGCGCGGCGAGCCCACGAAGGTCCATCTGGTTGTGGCGAAAGACGCTGAGCATCTGCCCGGGCGGCGCGCCGCGGAGATAGTCGAAATAGATCTGCGGGATGAATGCGGCGTCCACGTCGTCGCGGCGGTCCCAGCCGAGCCGCACCGGGCCGAGCACTTGCCGCTCGAGCTCGGTCAGGCGCACCGACCCCAGGCGCATGCGCCAGAGCTGCCGCGCGGGGTGCAGCAGGTCCAGGTGCGCCGCGGGAGGGCGCGGGGCGAGGGCGCGGGTCATGCGGTAGCGCGTTTCGAGCAGCGGCCAATCGAAGCTTTTGCCGTTGAAGGTGACCAGAAGGCGCCGCTCGGCCAGCCGCCGCGAGAGCTCGAGCAGCAGCGAGTGCTCCTCGCCGTAATCGCGCATGAAGATTTGCTCGACTTGCAGCCCGCCGGCCTCCCACCAAGCCAGGCCGACAAGGAAGGCGTAGGTGCCGGTGCCGCCGGCCAGGCCCGACGTCTCGGTATCGAGGAAAAGCCACTCCGCGGGGTCGGCGAGGCGCTCGTGCGCCGCGGCGGGGTGCCCGGGCCGGGCGGGGAGGAGCAAGCGCAGGGCATGCGGCGCAGGCGCGCAGGGCTCGGGCGAGGAAAACCACCGGCGAACGACCAGGTGTTCGCCGTAGCGGTTGCGGCCAATGACGGCACCTAGCAATTCAGCAAGGCGGTCGGATTCCGCCGGCGCTTCGCCGGCGTGGATGGGCGCTTCCTGGGGCGCGCGCTTGCGCGCCGGCTTCAGCGCCGCGATCCGTGCGAATTTGTCTTCGCGGGGCAAGTTCGATTCCCCAGCTCAGATTCGCCCGTGAGGCACGTAGATTCTCCTTCACCCGCCCAGGCGGTCGAGGATGGCCAGCGCAGCCTGCTTGGCGCGCTCACTTTTTTCCCCGGCTGGGCCGACGCACGAGGGACAACCCTTCTCGCAGGGGCAGGCGGCGATCAGTTCCCGGGTTCTGCGCACCAGCAAATCGTGCACGGCGAAGAGCGGCTCGGAGAAGCCGATGCCGCCGGGATAGGCATCGTAAAGGTAGAGATTTGGCTCGAAAAACTCCTTCACTTGGTCGCCGCCGGCCGCCGCCGGGACCTCTTCCCAGGCAGCGTCGAGCGCCGGCGACGCGACTCGCTCGCCGATGGCTGTGCCGAGGTCGCGGCGGTCGCACATCAGCAGCAGAGTGGCCAGCGCCTCGAGCGCGTAGAGCAAGCCGAACATGCCGTTCTGCCGCTCGCTGATCGTAAACGGCAGGGAGTCCAGCAAGGGCCGCTCGAGCGTGACCCAGTAGGCGGTGGTGTGCATCTCGTTTTCGGGCAACTCGAGGGAGCCCGCGCCGACGTTCTCGTTGGTGAAGAACTTGATCTTCTTGAAGCCGACCACCTGCGAGCGCACCAGGACGTCGCCGTGAGCGCGCGCGGCGGGCCCCGTGGCGCGGGCCTCCTCGGCCACCTCCAGCGCGCGCACCTGGGTGTAGCGGATGGCGTCGGTGAAGTGGTCTACCTCCACGCGCTTCACGTAGGCCTTGCGCTCGGCGAAATCGAGCCGCTCGACGTGGTACTGCTGGCCCTGGTGGAGATAGATGGCCTTGGGGTGAACCACGGTGAGCGCGCTCGGGAAATCCACCTCGCCGATCACTCGGGGCTCGCCGGTGATGTCAATGATGACGAAATTGTCCGAAGTCACCGAGCGCAGGCTGATGGCATCGGCCGGATAGGCCTCTTGCGTCCAATGCCAGTGCTCGCCGGCGCGGTGGAGGAAGCCGGCCTCCGCCAGGCGCTCGCAAATTGCCGGGAGGTCCACCTCGCCGAAGCGCTCCTCCGCCGCAAGCGGCAATTCAAACGCGGCGCACTTGAGGTGGTTGACCAGGATTTCCAGGTTGTCGGGTTGGATGAAGGCGTGCTCGGGCGAACGGCCGAAGAAATAGTCGGGATGCTTGACGATGAACTGGTCGAGCGGCGCCGAACTGGCCACCAGCACGGCGCAGGAACTGCCGCTGCGGCGCCCGGCGCGGCCGGCGCGCTGCCAGGTGGAGGCGATGGTGCCGGGATAGCCGGCCATCACCACCGCGTCCAGCGAGCCGATATCAATGCCCAGCTCGAGCGCGTTGGTGGAGACGACGCCGCGGATGCGCGCGTCGCGCAGGCCGCGCTCGATCTCGCGGCGCTCGCCGGGCAAGTAGCCGCCGCGGTAGCCGCGGATGGTTTCCGGGTGGCCGGGCGGCTGCCGGTTGGCCTGCTGCAAGTAGGTGAGCAGCAGCTCGGTGTGCAGACGGCTGTTGGCGAAGACCATGGTTTGCAGGTTGCGCTTCAAAAACTCCTGTGCCAGGCGCGAGGTCTCGTTGATGTAGCTGCGGCGGATGCCGAGGAAGCGGTTCACCACCGGCGGGTTGTGGAAGACGAAGAATTTTTCGGCCGCCGGCGCGCCGTTCGAATCGAGCACTTCGGCTTCCGCTTCGATCAGGCGCGCGGCCAGCTCGCCGGGGTTGGCGATCGTCGCCGACGAGCAGATGAATTGCAGCTCGCTGCCGTAGAAGCGGGCAATGCGCCGCAGGCGCCGGAGAACGTTGCACAGGTGACTCCCGAAGACGCCGCGGTAGGTGTGCAGCTCGTCGAGGACGACATAGCGCAGGTTTTCGAACAGGCGCGTCCAGCGCGTGTGGTGCGGCAGGATGCCCGTGTGCAGCATGTCGGGGTTGGTGAGCACGATGTGGCCCTGCTCGCGGATGGCCTTGCGAGCGTCGGCGGGCGTGTCGCCGTCGTAAGTGAACACGCCAAAGCGGTCCTGGAGGCGCCGGCCGAGGTCGTGGAGCTCCGCAAGCTGGTCCTGCGCCAGCGCCTTGGTGGGGAACAGGTACAGCGCGCGGGTGTCCGGGTTCTCGAGCACGGCTTGGAGCACGGGCAGGTTGTAGCAGATAGTCTTGCCCGAAGCCGTGGGCGTCACTACGACGACGTTGCGCCCGGCGCGGACGCGCTCGGTGGCCGCGGCCTGGTGCGTGTAGAGCTGTTCGACGCCCTTGGCGCGATAGGCGGCGGCCAGCTCCGGCTGCACCCAGCCGGGCAGGGGCGCCCACTGCGCCTCGCGCGCGGGGATGTGGCGCACGGCGGTGAGGACTTCGCCGCTGGGGTCGCGCGCGGCGAGCTGCTCGACGATTTCGCGTACCCGGGCCAGTGAGCCGGCCGCCGCGGGACGTACCGCCAGCGAATTAGACATTGCGCCACCTCCCCGATGGGCTTCGCTTTTTGTTCGCTGAGACTAACACTCCCTCCCCCTTGGGCGCAACGCCTATTCTGATCAGCACGTTCCGGGCAGGAAAGCCCGCGACGCCCGCCGGGTCAGTAATGGAAGCGGTAGCGCACCTCGGCGGCGTATTGCCGCGGATGGATGAAATGAGTCCCGCCGAAGGTGTTGCTGCGGTCGAGCAGGAACGGGGTGTTGCCCAGGTTGAGCGCGGAGAAGGCCAGAGACCATTTCTCGCCGAAGGCTTTTCCGATGGCCACGCTGAAGGTGGTATGCGCCGGCAGGTGCGCCGGACAGTCGCCATCCAGAAATCCTGACCCGAAGTTCACGTTGCTGGAAGCCCAGCTCTGCCAGGGCAGTGTGACGCGGAAGCCGGCGGTCAAGGTGTCGCGCTGGTCGTGGTCCAGGAAAAAGAAACCCTCGCCGGGCGGGCGGAAGTCGGTGAGCCCGCCGGTGACCGCGCCACGGCCTTCGACGAACTGACGCGCGTAGGCCAGATGGAATTGGGCGCGGCGCCAGAGCCGCGGTGAACGCACCGTGGCTTCCCAGCCGCGCATGCGCGCGGTTTGGATGGTGAGCGGGAGGAAGATGTTCGAGTTCCCCAGGGCGTTGTGGTCGAAGAAATTGCGCGCGCGCGTGTGGAAGCGGGCCAGGTCCAGCGCCCAACCGTAAAGGGGAATGGCCAGACCCACCTCGTACTGTTCATCGCGCTCGCCGTGGAGCGGCAAAAACCCGAACCCCTGCTGGAGGGCGAGGTCGAGCAGGGGCCCGGAGACGGTGGCCAGGGGCGGCGGCTGGTAGTGACGTCCGTAATTGCCGCGGAGGGCCCAGTGCAAGCGCGGGATGCGAATGGCCACGCCCGCGCGCGGGTCGGCCGCATTTTCGCTGAGCGAGCCGGAAAAATGCGTCAGGCGCACGCCGCCATGGAGCGTCAGCCAATTGGCCAACTTGAATTGGTCTTCGAGGAACAAAGCTACCACGTTCCCGTTGAGCTTGTGTCGCTGGCGGAGTGCTGCGGCGTTTCCCTCGGCGGCCCGGAGGCCGAATAAGTGGTGGTCCTGCTGGGCGAAGGCGTAGAGGCCGAGGCGCGCGTTGTGCCGCCCGCGCACCACGGCGAGGGTCACCTGACCGCCGGCATAGCGGGAGTCGCGATGGTCGGTGGTGATGACGGGCGCGTCGTTGGGCCCGCCGTCGAACGCGGCGCGGTTGGAATGGTAGAACGGCGAAAGCGTGACCAGCAGGCCCGTCCCCGCCGTATGCACCCAGGAGAAGTTGACGAACGCGTCGCGCTCTCGCTGGAGGTCGCGGATCCCGGCCGCCTGCTGCGCGGGAGTGTTGGGGATTTGGTAGCGGGCGGCGCGCAGCGAGGCCACCAGGCGGAGCTGATCCGCGGCGCCGGCATTGAACAGCAGCGAAGCGAAGCCGCCGAGGCCGCTGGAGAGGTCGTGGAGCGCCGCGGGCGCGGGAGTCTCCAGGCCCCGGTCAGTGCGGTTGCCGCTCAGGCTGGCGTAATAGGCGAAACGCCGTGTGTGGTCGCCGAAGCTGATCTGGTCATTCGTTTCGCGGAAGCTCCCGAAGCTGGCCACAATCTCGGCCTGGCGGTTGCGCTCGAAGCCGGAGCGCGTCAGCACGTTGAACACGCCGTAAGTGCGGTCGCCGTACTCGGCCGAGTAGCCCCCGCGCTGCACCTCAAGGGTTTCGATGTCCTTGGGATCGAATTGCGGGCCGACATTGCCGGCGATGTTTGTGTTTGGCACAGGGACGCCGTCCACCAGCCAGCTGGCCTGGTGGCCGCCGCGGATGTGGAGTTGGTTGTGCACCAGGTACGCGCCGGGGACGAAGTCGGTGATCATCGCCAGGCTGTTCGTGCGGCTGGCGCCCGGGGCGGATTCGATATCCTCGCGGTTGACGGTACTCTCGGTGGTTGCGGACTCCGGGTTGATTGCTCCCAGGGTTGCCGCGACCTCCACTTTCGCCTGCACCACGCCAAGCTGCATGGAAAAGTGCAGGATCGGCGCGCTGCCGGAAGTGACGCTGATCATCTGTTCGACTGTGCGGAAGCCGGGATGTTCGATGCGCAGCGTGTATTCCCCCGCGGGGACAGCATCCAACAGGAATTCGCCGTCGGCATTGGTCTGCGCCTGGCGGGTCCAGGCGGAGGCACGCGCTCGCAGCGTGATCTGGGCCCCGTCCATCGGACGGTGCTGCGGGTCGTGTACGATCCCACGAACTGTGCCGAAGATGGTGGCCTGGCCGGACGCCGCGCACAGCAGCACAACCAGCGCGCAGGCGAAGGCGTTTCGCAATCCCATGAATCTCCTCGAATCCAGCGGATGTGGAAAATCGCTCCCCGCAACTCGATGCCAGCAGCGGGGCAAGCTCTATTTGTGGTTGGCTGGCTGGCGGCTAGACGAGGTGCGCGCGAGGAGGCGGGGAATCAACGTCCGCAGGCGGGGCGGGGAAGAACAATGCGGCAGGCGATCGCTCGGAGACAAGGGGCGCTTCGCCAGGCGTCGCCGGGGGTTCCGGCAATACAAAGGGTTGCGAACTGACCACGTGCTGCTCGGGCGGATCACAAGAGCGCAGCGCAGCATCACGACCCGGGTCACAGTTATGATTGACGGGCGCCTGATGACCATGCCGGTGGGGTGAACAAAGGCTGCCGGTGCAGCAGCCCGGGTGTTCCTCGGCGAGCAGCACGGTTGTCAGCGCCGCTCCGTGGCTCACTGCCAGCGCCAGCAACCATACCGCGGCGATCAGTTTGCGCGTCATCCGTTTACAAGCCCGGGGTGAAGACAAAGACTACTGGGCAATGTCGTGCGGTGTCAACCCTTGCGGCGGAGGGGCAGTGTCCTAATTTGCGCGCTGGTCATTCGTCCTTCCTTTTCAAGTCATCCAGTCTATTCAAGATGTTGTCGAGCAATATGATCGTATAGACCGCAAACGTAGCAGATACACCCCAAGTTATGGAAACCGAAAAAGCGACCACAATCCCTATCACTATCGCGGCCCCGGCAGCGATAGCTTTTTCTTGGGTGGAACTCAAACGCATGTTGTGTCCTCCCCGGCGGTCAAGGCATTTAAGTCCCTATCAAACAGGAACACTTACCCGGAAATGAAACTTCCGTTTGGACTCTGCCATCCGCTGATAGAATTTGATGTACTGACGGATAACCTCACCCTCAAATTCCATTTTCTCCGGGCAGGAGGGGCACTGTTCAGGAGCACGAACATCGGTCTTAGCATCGAATAAAATTCCCGTCCCGCATTTTTGGCAATACACACCGATGACGTGCATTTCTTCTATGTCGAAAATTAGCTCTTTGGCTATGGGGGTCATATAATCCTCGCTGTATCTAGCAGCTCAGCCATTGTGGTCAGCCTCCTGACTTAACCGAGCGTTTTCCTGCTCCCACTTTTTCTGCTCGCGCTCCTCCCTGCGAAAATTCTTTGCCCGACGTTCTACTAGATGCCTCTCAGTGGCTTTCAGAAGCGAGCGAAAACGACTTGGCTCTACGTTCAAATTTGGAAAAGCGAATAGCACAGGGCGAAGTGTCTTATCAAGGAAAGCAAAGTCACTCTCGGCTTGGGTTACTTCCTGTTTAGACCACTCTGCAAAACTGACAACAGACTGCGCTTGATGTTCAATTGCTAAGATGTCGGTGTCCCCGCCAACCCCCCGGACGAAACCCTTTGGACTTCGCAGGGCATAAACAGCCAAGTACCCCGCCTGGAGTGAATCCATATGGCGGCTATACATGGCGTTAAGCAAAGGTTCTGCTTGCTCTGCTCCTCCGCCCAACGCGCGGTATTTCTCGACTTGATAGAAGTGACGACCGGTCGCACAGTACAGAGAGACTTTCTTGTTCTCTCTGACAGTTATCAACAAGTTCGCCCATGTTTTCTCTGCTTTCGGTGGCTTTGTATAGTGTTCATACATAAATTGCCTGAACGCTTTCCTGACAGTTTGAACCAATGCGGTTCCCGATTTGCCTTTGGTGGACTGCCTTAGCTGACCAACCAATTCATTCATGAAATCAACCACGCCTGAATACACGGCCCAACAATCTTCCCGAGGGTTGATCTGAAACAACTTTGTTTGGTAAGTCTTCCCTGCTTGGCCATATGAAATTTCTGTGTCCGCAGCTAGAAGTACGCTGTTCTTGCACTGAAATCCTACCGCGATTGTCATGGCTTTCGCCCCCACTGGTTTGTGGGGAATATACGGCTTTCTGGGGGAGGGGGGAAGAGGCAGCGGTCTAGTCATACTCCACCCCCCCGCCGGGGCGTCTGAATCCAAATTAGGACAGTACCGGCGGAGGCACCCATTTCCGCCTGGACGGACAGGGGCGGGGCCGAGGTCTTCACTCCGCCAGGGCGCGCAACTCGGCTGCCGCTGTGGTGACCCGCCCGGGCGCTTCGGGCAGGGTAACCTGCGTTTCGAGTGCGGGGGATTTCATTGCCAGGCCCGCCTGAGCCTCGGCGCGGGCCGCAGCCGGATGGCGGCGCAGTTTTTCGATCCGCGCGCGATAGACCCGCGCCCAGGCGCGGTTGAAATCGCTCTCCATGGGGTCGAGCGAAGCCGACGCCAGAACACTTTGGAAATCCTGCATGGCCCGCTCGTGCTGTTTCCGCCGGAAATGCAGCCGGCCAAGCTCGAAGTGTATCAACTGCTCGTTCGCGGCCAGGTTGTGGGGATCGAGCGCAAGCGCTTCCCGGCAGATCTCCACTGCCGCGGCGAGCTTGCCCGCGCTTTCCAATTCGCCAAGCCTTGCGAGCAGCGCGCGCTGGCTGCGGCTGCGCCGCGCCGGCTCAGTCCAGCGCAGGATGCGCAGGTCGGGATCGAACGTGAAGCGCGTGACGGGCGCCGCGGCCGTGATGGTGAAAGGAGTGACCTCACCGCGCGTGGCCACCGAGTGGTCCACCGGTCCGGCGGTTGTCTCCAGGCGCATTTCCACGCGCACCTGGAACTCCGGCGAAACGTTTTTGAGCACGATTTCGCCCGCCACTTCTCCCGGCGCCGCGGCCGGCGTGCGGCGAATCTCGATTTCCGGCAGGCGCGTGCCGCCGAGGTAGTAGTCGAAGAACCATCGCAGGTCGCGTCCGGAAATTTCCTCGCAGACCTTGCGGAAGTCGGCGATGGAGGCCGAACGGCCTGCATATCGCCGAAAAAATTCCTGCAGGGCGCGGTCCACGCGCTGGCGGTCAATCACCGTTTCCAGCGTGCGCCAGACCAGCATGCCGCGCTGGTAGAGCGTGGCGTGGGTGACGTCCCATTTTTCGAACGCGAAGAGCCGCAGGCCGAGCGAAAGCGGCGGCATGGGCTCGGGAGCAAGGGCGTCGCGCATGGCCCTGGCCACCATCCGCCGCGCCTCCTCCGGACTTGTCTCCTGCAAGACCCGCCAGGCGAGGTATTCGGCCAGCGACTCGGCCAGCCAGCCGTCCTCCTGGGTGGCCAGGGTGACCTCGATGGGGAACCACTGATGCGCGATTTTGTGTGGCAGGAACTCCGGCGCGTAGCCGGGATGGCCCCAGAACCTCACCAGGTCCTCGCTGACGACGAGGATACCGGGCGCCGAGTAGCCCATCGCGCCTCGCTCGCCGGGAAAACCTTCGACGACGAGCAGCGCGGGGGGCGGGTAAGGCGCGAAAGCCTTGCTGAATCGCTCCAGGAGCTCGTGGACGCGCGCAGCCATGCGTTTGCCGGAGTCCTCTTGGTGCGGCCCGATATAGCAGCCACTGAGGGGCTGCAGTTTGGGGTCGCCGCCGGTTTCGGCAGGTTCCGGCACGCAGGTCTCCGGCTGGCCGGGCAGGGCCACGATCGAGCGCGAGGAGACTCGCCCAGTGGTCTTCCAACTGTAGGTGGCGGCAAGGCCGGCGCCGCTCGAAGCCAGCAGAGCGCCGCTGGTGATGGCGCGCCATCGCGCAGGGACAGAGATGCGAATTCGATTTTCCGTGAAAGCGGCGAGATCGACGGAGGGATACCAGCGCGATTCGTCGCGCAGCAGGATGCCATCTTTGCTGATGTAGTCCCAGGGGCCGGCCGGGAGCGCGCCCTCGTAGGTGAACGTCAGCGTCGTTTGGCCGGTGGCCGGCTCGGCGAAGCGCACGGACAATTTCGGCGAGCCCAGCCGCTGGCTGCGCTGGAAATCGAGTTTGCGGCCGTCGGCCCCGGTGACTTCCAGGATGGTCAAGTGCGGGTTCAGCTCGAACTCAACGGCTTGGACGGGCTGCGCGGCGCGCAGCGTCACCCCCGCACGGGCGTGGAGAAAGCCCTTCTCCGGCTGAAAGGCAACGTCCATTTCGTAGGCTTCGACCGTGACCAGAGGTTTTGGCGGCTGCGCCGCGAGGGTCCCCGCGCTGGCCAGGAAGGCCCCGATGACGAGGAGCAGTCCAGCGGAAGCTCGGCGCGGGTTGGCGCTCTTCTGGCCCTTCTGTGAGCGTCCCGACGGGTGAGCAGCTGCGCCTGTGCCGTATCTCCCGTGGAGCCGTTTCGGCCAGTCCCGCGGAACAGGGAGGAACTTCAGCATGAGCGCAGAAGCAGGAAGGGACAACGCCAGCGAAGGGCGGTCTTGACTTTCCTGCGCCCGGGCCGCTATATCAGCAGGCATGGCGCAATCCTATCTGATTTTCGAATTCGGGGCGAACGAGGCGGCGGCACAGTTGGCGCGCCACCGCATCGAGGGCTGGAAGCAAGCCTTCCGGCTGGACAAAAAGTTGCAGCTCAAGTTCGAGCGCAAGCCGAAGGAGGGCGGCGAGGGCGAGAAATCCGCCGGGAAGAAGAGCTCAGCGGCGGCCAAGCCCAGCGAGGAAGAACCCGACGCCCGGGAGAACATCCGGCTGATCGTGCGCTTGGATTTCTCCGACCACGAGCGGTTGTCGCATCACCGCTGGCTCGAGCGCATTCCCATCGAGGAGCCGTTCAAGGAGGCCTCGCCGCAGGTGATTCGCTCCGGCGAAGCCGATTTCGAGAGCACGGCTGAACTGTTCGACTCGCTCTCCTAGAAGCAGTTGCATAACCCAATTTAGACCTTTTGGAATCAACAACTTACGGCCGTCACGCAACAGCCTCTAGTCTTCTTTCCGGTCGCTGGCCCTTGGTTCGCTCGGTATCTCTAGCAAGAGATTGCGAGCTGCGCTCGCTGCCCAACTGCGGCTAGGGCCAATTCAAGTTGACACGAGAGGACGGCGCGAGTATGGTTACGCACAAAATTAGTACTAACATGTGTAACTCCAGTTCAAGGCCAGGTACCCGATTCCGAAGGAGGCATGGCTATGAAGCGCTTTTGGACTAGCCAACGCGGTATCAGCCTGTTTTGGGTACTCACGATTGTCGCCGTGATTCCGGTAGGCGGGTTTGCGCTCTACAAGTATTTTCTTTCTGCACCAGTGCCTAAAGCGGGTGGGCCAAGCCTGGTGCGCGGCTACCTCGCTGTCGCGGTGGGGCGCTCGGCAAGGGCCGAAGAGTCCGGGGGAATCTACGCCAGAGAGATCGAGGCCAAGGACATCTACCTCCCCGGGGTCACCGTTTTCCTGCAGGACCCGCACCTGGGTATTACCAGCGATGAGGTGCGCACCGACCTGAGCGGGCGTTTCACCGTCCAGGTTCCCTCCGAAGCCCGTTACAACCTGTGCTGGAAGTCCAAGATTTACGGCGACGGTTGCTTGAAGGAATTCATCAGCGCCGGCCGTGAACCTCTTTTTCTGAGCACTGTCCTGATTCGGGTGCCGGCTAAGCAAGGCATGGTCGCCAGCTTCGGCAAAGTGCGGTTTGCAGACAATTCATTGCCGCGCACGCTCGAGCCCTTGTCCGACATCAACGCATTTGCAATAGTCTCGCTGCTTGATGGCAAGAAGAGTATCCTCGCCGAGGTACCGGTCAACAATTTCGGCTACTACCTGCTTCCTTACCTCCCCGACAAAGATACGTCTCACCTCGTCGCCCGTATTGAAAAGGCCGAAGGAACACAAACCATCCTGCCCGACGCTTACAAGAAGTATCCTCGACTCATTCAGTATCACCTCACGATCAAGAACAGCCCTCCGCGGCTCGATGCGATCGTCCCGGTCAGCGTGGCAACCGGGAAGCGCGTCCAGGTTGGCCAACTGGGCGATACAGTTGAGCTGAAGGCTGTGACGCGCGACCCGGACGGTGATCCGGTGCAGGTGCAATGGTCCGAGTCCCCCGGCGGCGGAACGCTCTCAGCCAAAACAGGCGGCCAGATCAAGTGGACCCTGCCTACAGCACCCGGGCGCTACTCCGTCCTGGCGATCGCATCCGACAGGAAGGGTGGATACGACCGTTATACCGTAAGGCTGTCGGTCGGCACCCCGGGCGTGCCCTTCTCCGGAGTTGTCGCCGGAAGCGATGGCACGCTGATTGATGGCGCTGAGGTGGAAGTGAATGGCAAGGCTGAGAAGACCGACGGGCAGGGGAGGTTCCTCAATTATGTCCCCGAAGCCGATCGCTACGTCTTCAACATTCGCAAACCTGGGTATGGATTCTATTCGAAGATCTATGATCGCAGTGTGGCAGGTGGGCACTGGACTCTCACTCGCGCGACCGTGGCGGAATTCGATCCCACGGTCGGGATAAACTTTCAGGACAAGCGCGACGAAAGGAATTGTCCGGGGCCGGATACTGCGCACATCAATTGGAACGAAGGACCCGCTCTGAAAGAAGTCTGGTGGCAGGACGGCAAGGGCAACAACATCCCCCCTCCCCTTTCTTACAGGAAAGTGTCCAGGGGTCCGGAGGGCAACAACGAAGCTAGACCCGGAAAGCCAAGCCCGGGCTATGCGCAAGAGACGAAGGGGCCGCGTGGGCGCGAAGGACGAGTGATTCTTCCCTGGCAGCATCCCAAACGCATCCCGTGCGGCCCGGGCATTGCCGTGAACGTTCCCCCAAATGCGTTGCAGACAGATTCCGGCGCCGCACCTACCGGCAAAGTCGAGGTGAGCCTCGCGACCGTAGATCTTGATACGCCCGAACAAATGCCGGGTGACGATTCGGTCCAGCGTCCCGGTAACAAAATTGACTGGATGCAAAGCTACGGTGCCGGTTCCATCGAGTTCCATGACAAGGCAACGGGCAAACCATTGCGGCTCAAGCCGGGCAAGCAGGCCGAAGTCACGATTCCGGTCGATCGCAGCCAACTGGCTGCCGGTGCGCCGCTGGCCGCAACGATGCCACTCCTCTTTTACGACGAAAAGAACGGGGTCTGGCACCAGGACGGCATTCTCAAACTCGACGCGGCGAAGAAAAACTACACAGCCAAGGTCAAGCATTTCTCTCCGGTGAACACGGACGTGTACAAGACGAATCCCTCGTGCGTTCGAGTCCAGAGCAGCATACCCACTCCGTATCAACTCGAGGTGACGGTTCCGTTGACCGGTGGCGCAGCACCCAAAGTCAAGACTGTCACGATCACGGACCCGCCACCGCATGTGATCTACAACCTGCCGAACAACACCAACATTACGATCGTCGCCATTGCACCAGGTTCCGGTACTACCCCACCGCGCTCACTCGGTATATTTATTGTCAACACGGGTCCGCCGCAGGCCGCTGGCTTTGGGTCGCCGCCTCCTCCGTCGGCCTGCGCCACGGAGGTCGCACTCAGCGCTCAAACCTTCCCGCAGCAACCTACCGCGGGCCTCGAGTTCCTGCACGGGTTGTTCAGCTTCTCCGCAACGAAGATCATCGAAACAGACATCGGGATTCCGGGCACGCTGTCCGATCAGCTGAATATCGCAACCAACAATTACTACGCGCAGGTTGATCCGCCCAATCCGCCGACTCACCCGAATGGCGAGCGCTTCACTTTCGCTGACTTCAGAACCAAAAACGGGTTTACGCATCCACCGGGATTCCAGTTATGTGGTGGAAGCGTTTGCGATAATCCGGATGACGAGATCAACGTCGTGTACGCCAATTCCGGTGACTTAGGTTTCGGCCGCGACATGCATTGCCGTCGTACCGACACCGGCGGAGGCACCGGTTTCGATTACGCCTGCTATGTGACTAACTACGGTGACATCACAACCGACGACGCACTCGATGCGCAGAATGCGCGGACCAACACGGGCGTGGTTGCGACCGTGGCAATGGAGTATTCCCGGATCCTCTCGACCGACGCTCTCACCGACCGCCACGTAAAGTTTTACGTCTACAATGCGGCCGGCACTCGCGTGAACAGCGCCGATCTCGACAGTGGTCTCAACATTCGAAAAAGACCCGTCCCCCAGCTCTGTATGGTGTGTCATGGCGGGGCTTATCCGGGAGGAGGAACCACTGGCGTTCCTCCGTTCAACACGCCCGATAGTGTCAAGCTCGGTTCGCGCTTCATTCCGTTCGACCTGCGCTTCTTCACGTTCCCTGCCGCTCCCGACAAGGCAGCGCAGCAATCGGCCATGAAGCACCTCAACGAGGACATCGTTCGTAACGCGCCCTCGATACCGGCACCCGACCCAATTGCGGACGTGGTCACTGCGATGTATTCAGGCGGCTCTGCCACTCAGCATGAGGACTTCCTCGTCCCGGGCTGGCAGCAATCGCAGTTGCCGAATACCGTGGCGCAAGAGGCCTTCTATAAGCGAGTGATCTCAAATGCGTGCCGGACGTGTCATACCACACAGCCTTTCGCAAACGTCAGCAATCAACGGGCCGGTGTCGATCTGCAATTTCGCAGCGCGCGCGATTTTCTCCGCAGTCAGGCGATTACGGGCGGGGGAGCGTTCAGTCCGATTACAGCGGCCGAAGTGAGGGTGTGCTCCGACCACGTGATGCCGCACGCCCAGCGCACCCACGACATCTTCTGGGGACAATACTGGGAAACCAGTTTCGGAGCTTTCAACCCGACGATTGCCGGACAGTTCCAGGCCTTCGGTGACACTATTAAGGCGTTGCCGCGTCCTGCCGGTTGGCCCCTGGGAGAAACATGGCCGCCGGCGTGGAACGGGCAGCTCTGCGGGCCGTTTACGGGAGCGGGAGCAACACCTCCCAGCTTCTATTCTTCCTACGTGCATATCTTGTGGAGTCGCAACTATGGGACAACCACGACCAGTGGCTGCACAACCTGCCATGCTGATCTATCGGGCATCGCCACAGACACGCGCAACAACCTGTTAGCTGGATTCTTTGGGGGAATGAACGGACCAGAAGTTATTCCAAACAACGCCGCCGGGAGCAGAGTGGTGCAGCGACTAAGAGGGACCGTCGGCGCGCGTATGCCGCAAGGGTGCTCACCAGGTTCACCAACTAGACGTTGCCTCAACGAAGCAGGCGGTGTCTACAGCCCGGCGGCGGATCCAAATCCGAATAACCTCGCGACTGAGATCGACCGCGTGATCTACTGGATCAGTATCGGCGCCCTCCCGTAGTAGGTGCTTTTACAAGGGCGTCGGCACCGCGAAGAGGCATTCGCGTTTCGGGGAAGCCCGCGTTCGGTGCGGGCTTCCTCGCAAACAGGATCCTTCTCCGATGAGGTACAGGACCAAGAAAGAACAATCATCAACAATAGCGGGCGTAACGGGCCTGAACCTCTACACCCTTTTGTCTCGGTGCTCGGCCCGGTCGTCTTCCTAGTTAGCTACCAGGCTCTCCGTAGTGCGGTTTAGGCCGTATCCGACACAGTCGAATGGAGAATCTGCCAGCCCCCTTTCCACCGCAGGCCGTCGCACGCGTGCGTTTTGTGCAATGAAGCTGCAAACCGTGGCCGCGGAGGTAGGTCAAGCCGACGTTTCGGCCGGATTACCTAGAAAGTTGTCGACAGAGTGTGCATGTCTAGAAGCTGTCTCATAAATGGGTTCAGGGGGTCGCGGCTTCACCCGCGACACGACAAGCCCGCGAGAAATCAGGGCTGTAGCCCCTGAGCCCAATCTGGCTCGAAAGGCTCAGCGGTCTATAAGATGACTTCTAGTCATTTCCTGGAATGAGCTTGGTCGAACGTCCCGGCCAGTAGAGAAGCCGAGGCCTAGGCTCATGCCTGGGAGTGACTCCCCAATCTCGTCGCTTCGATTGTTGGCCGGACGCTTCCCGGTATGGCTATAATGGTTGTTCTCCGCCGGTGGCAGGCTCGCGCAAAAACGGATGAGGTGAATGCGAATGCCGGTGCAGGCGCGCACCAAGACGGCGAAGTTTGACGCCGCAAAATACCACGGGCTCGAGCGCAGCTCGCTCGTGCGTCTCTACCGCACGATGTACCTTTCGCGGCGCATTGACGACCGCGAAATCCAGCTCAAGCGGCAGAACAAAATCTTCTTTCAGATCAGCGGCGCGGGACACGAAGCAGTCCTGGCGGCGGCGGGGTTGGTGCTCAAGCCGGCCCACGACTGGTTCTTCGCTTATTATCGCGACCGCGCCCTCTGCCTGATGCTGGGCGTCACGCCGGACGAGATGCTGCTGGAAGCGGTGGGCGCGAAAGACGGCCCCAGCTCCGCCGGGCGGCAGATGCCCTCGCACTGGGGAAACCCCAGGCTGAACATCGTCAGCAAATCCTCGCCGACAGGGACGCAGTGGCTTCAGGCCGTGGGCTCGGCCGAAGCCTCGCTCTACTACGATGAATTCCCGAGGGCGCTGGAGCAGGCGCGGAAGGCGCCGCTGGGCCAGTCCGTGCGCCACGCCTCGGACGAGGTCACCTACGTCTCGGGCGGCGAGGGCGCCACCAGCGAAGGCGAATTCTTCGAGGCGCTCAACACCGCCTGCCTCAAGAAGCTGCCCGTGTTGTTCCTGGTGGAAGACAACGGCTACGCCATTTCCGTGCCCGTCGAGGTGCAGACGGCCGGGGGGAGCATCTCCAAGCTGGTGGCGAACTACCCCTACCTGCACGTCGAGGAATGCGACGGCACCGACCCGCTGGCGAGTTATGCCAGCTGCAAGCAGGCCGTGGAACACTGCCGGGCGCGCAAGGGTCCGGCGCTGGTGCACGCGCACGTCACCCGGCCCTACTCGCATTCGCTCTCCGACGACGAAAAGCTCTACAAGACCCCCGAGGAGCGGAACGCGGAGGCGCGCCGCGACCCGCTGCCCAAGTTTGGATTATTCCTTGTGCGCGAAGGTGTCCTGGACGAAAAGGAGCTCGAGGCGCTGGAAGCCGAGGTGGACCGTGAAGTGGTCGAAGCCACCGACCGGGCGCTGGCCGCCGAACTCCCGTCGAAGGAATCCATCCTCGAGTGCGTGTATTCGCCGGACGTGGACCCCACCGGCAAAGCCTTCGAGGCCCAGCCGGAGTTTTCGGGCGAGCCGAAGACGATGGTGGAGATGATCGCGGCAACGCTGGCCGACGAGATGGGGCGCGACGACCGCATCGTTGTGTTCGGCGAAGATGTGGCCGACTGCTCGCGCGAAGAAAACCTCGAAAAGGTGAAGGGCAAGGGCGGCGTGTTCAAGGCCACTGCGGGTTTGCAGCGGCGTTACGGCTCGCGCCGCGTCTTCAATTCGCAGTTGGCTGAGGCCAGCATCGTCGGCCGGGCCATCGGCATGGCCCTTCGCGGGCTCAAGCCGGTGCCGGAGATCCAGTTCTTCGACTACATCTGGCCGGCGATGATGCAGCTGCGCAACGAACTCAGCGTGATGCGCTGGCGCTCGGCCGGCGGATTCAAGGCGCCCGCGGTGATCCGCGTCGCCACCGGGGGCTATCTGACCGGCGGCGCCATCTACCACAGCCAGTGCGGCGAAGCGATCTTCGCGCACTGCCCCGGCCTGCGCGTGGTGATGCCCTCGACGGCGCTGGACGTCTGCGGCCTGTTGCGCACGGCCCTGCGCGCGGACGACCCGGTGATGTTCCTCGAGCACAAGCACCTCTACCGGCAGCCCTACAACCGCTCGGCGTATCCGGGGCCGGACTTCACCCTTCCGTTCGGCAAGGCGCGGGTGGCGCGCGAGGGCGCCGACGTGAGCCTCATCACCTTTGGCGCGTTGGTGCACCGCGCCGAGGTGGCCGCTGCGCAGCTCGAACGCGACGCCATCTCGGTCGAAATCCTCGACCTGCGCTCGCTGAGCCCCTACGATTGGGAGGCCATCGCCGCCTCGGTGCGCAAGACCAGCCGCGTGGTGGTGGCATACGAGGACACGCTCTCCTGGGGCTACGGCGCCGAAATCGCTGCGCGCATCGCCGAGGAATTGTTCGCCGACCTGGACGCGCCGGTGCGCCGCGTGGCCGCCATGGACACCTTCTGCGCCTACCAGCCCAAGCTCGAAGACGAGATCCTGCCGCAGAGCGAGGACATTGTTGCGGCCGTGCGCGAGCTGGTGGCGTTCTGAGTGGCCGCATAGCCGCTGGTCATGGAACTTTCGCGGTGGCTCCCACGTATGCAATCTTTAGCAACTTGTTGAAGAAGTGTTCTTGGTCGTCATTCCGAGGGCCGATGCTTTTGATCGGCCCGAGGAATCTGCTTGTTGTGGGAATCTCAGAAAACAGCAGATTCCTCGTCGCCCGCCGGAGCAGGCTCCTCGGAATGACCGGCGGGGCGGTTTTCGAATAGCTGTTCGAGAGAGGGATTCTGCCCGGGCGGTGTGCCCGCGGAGGCGAAAATCATGAACTGCACGAATTGCCGTAGGGAGATCGCCGAGTCTTCGAACTTCTGCTACTTCTGCGGGATGCGCCAGCCCGCCCCAGGCGGAGCCCCGACACGAGCCCCGGCCGCGGCGAGGCGGCTGATGCGCTCAGCCACGGACCGCAAGATTGCAGGGGTATGCGGCGGCTTTGCCGAGTACTTCGACGTGGACTCGACCATCGTCCGCCTGATCTGGCTGTTTCTGGTGCTCCTGCCCGTCCCGGTGCTGCCCGCGCTGACCGGCTACGTGGTGGCGTGGATCGTCATGCCCAAGGGCCGGCTTCCCGAAGCCGCGCCGGCCCCGGCTGCCACGGCCCAGACCGCGCCCTCGAGTTAGGGGGCGCAGGAGAGGCGTTCGTGGTGAGCCCTCCCGAAAATTCGGAAGCGGCGGGCCGAACCATTCCTGGCCGTCGCCAAGCATGCCGCGTGCTCCGCGGGCCTTGACTTCGCCTGCGGCCTCTGCTGAAATCGCGCCCGTCCGAAGCCTGTGATCTCTCTCGCGGAGGAGACCGCCGTGTTCTGCTCCAAGTGTGGTGCGCAATTCGCTCCCCAGGCTGTCTTCTGCACAAACTGCGGCACTCCCACCTCGCCCGCGCAAACCGCCGCTCCGGGCAGTCCGCCGCCGGGCAATGCTGCGCCGGGCGCGCCACCGCAGGCGATGCCGGGCTCTGCGGGTCGCTATTCCTATTTGCCGCCTTACTGGCAAGGAGTTTTTCAAAAATTCGAGACGCGCCCCGGACAAATGCAGACGCACTGGAACTGGCCCGCCTTCTTCTTCGGCCCCTTCTGGTATCTGGTCAAGGGGATGCCGGCCAAGGCGGCCATCTACATCGGGGTCATCGTGGTTACCGTCGGCTTCGGGCTTTTCCTCGCCGTTTACGCGGGGCTGTACGGCCCGTGGGATTACTACCTGAAGGAAACTCAGGGCAAGCAGCTCTGGTAGCGCTTTCGCCTAGGCCTTGCTCCTGGCTCTGCCCTTGGTGTGGAAGATGGGCTGATCGAGCGAAACCCCGCCCGCTCCCACCGTCGCCAGGGCAAACGCCGCCACCGCCAGGCTGAGCGGGAGCTCATAATCCTTCACCGACAAAATGCCGTGGACCAGATGGACTTTCCAGATGGCCACGCCCATCTCGATGGTCAGCAGCAGCCCCACGATGCGCGTGAACAATCCCGGGATCAATAGGGCCCCGCCAAACAGCTCCAGCACGCCGGAGATATAGACCCACGAGGCCGGGAGGCCCACGCGGACGAAGAATTGCTGAAAATTGGCGGTTTGGCCGAACAGTTTGGGATAGCCGTGGTAGATGAAGATGATTCCGAGGGCGCAGCGCAGCAGCAGCAGAGCCAGCGGCTTGAGTTTCTCGAGTTGGTCCATGCGCACTCCCCCTCCGCTCGGGTCGTCGCCGGGGCCGGTGGCAGGCGTTGCCGGGAGCGCCGCGCCCGCGCTGCCGAACCGCCGCATTGTAGCAGAATCTCGCCTCGGCGAAACCTCCGGCGGCGTGACGGGCGCTGCGCGCGAATGGTGTAAAATGCATTTTGCAATCGCAGGGGAACGCCGACATGGCGAATGAAATCCGCACCATCGCAGTGGCCAACGGCGGCGGAGACTGCCCCGGGCTGAATGCCGTGATCCGCGCCGTGGTGAGGGCGGCGATCAACGGCCACGGCTGGCGCGTGCTCGGGATCACCAACGGCTTCGACGGCTTGATCTGGCCCGACCGCTGCATGGAGCTGAAGCTGGAATCGGTGAGCGGCATCCTGCCCCGCGGCGGCACCATCCTCGGCACCACCAACCGCGGCAACCCGTTTGCCTATTGCCTGCAGGAGGGCGACCAGACAACGACGCGCGATTTTTCCGGGCAGTGCCTGGAGAACTGGAAACGCCTGGGACTCGACGCGCTGGTGGTGATCGGCGGCGACGGCACGCTGCGCATCGCCAACGATTTTTTCAAGCGCGGGATGAACGTAGTCGGCGTGCCCAAGACGATTGACAACGACCTCTCGGCCACCGAGGTGACCTTCGGTTTCGATACCGCCTTGCACGTGGCCACCGACGCCATCGACCGCCTGCACACGACCGCGGAGAGCCATCACCGCGTCATGGTCATCGAGGTGATGGGACGCGATGCCGGCTGGATCGCGCTGCACTCGGGCCTTGCCGGCGGCGCCGACGTCATCCTCATCCCCGAGATTCCCTTCACCATCGAGAACATCTGCGAGAGCATCCGGCGCCGCGAGCGCGCCGGGCGCAAGTTCAGTCTGGTCGTAGTGGCCGAGGGAGCCCGGCTGCCGAAAACCGACGCGCTGGGCAAGCCCATGCCCGCCGCCACGCCCGGCAATGTGGCCAATACGATCGCCTTCTCGCTCCGCGAATCCCTGCGCAAAGAGGTGCGCGTCACCGTGCTGGGCCACGTGCAGCGCGGCGGCTCGCCCAGCCCGTTCGACCGCATCCTGGCGACGCGCTTCGGCGTCTGCGCCGTGGAGCTTGTCGCCCGCGGCGAGTTTGGCCGCATGGTCTGCCTCCGCGCGGGAAAGATTCAGTCGATCGCGCTGGAAGAAGCTGTCGGCGAGTGCAAGAAGGTGGACCCCGGCGGCGACCACGTGAGCGCCGCCCGCGCCGTGGGGATCACCTTTGGTGACCGCCCGTGAAGCGCGGTCAGGTCATCATCGCCATCGTGCTGCTGGCGATGATCTTCGCCTACTGGTGGCTATGGCCGCGGTCCGGCGCCGTCGCGGAAGCGTACGTCAGCGAACGCATCGCGACGCTCTGGAGCAGCCTGGCGCAGGTCAAGGAGCCGCTCGCGACGCTGCATTACGGCGAGAGGGGGACGCTGCTGGAGCGCAAGGGCGAGCAGGCTCGGGTGCGCACCAGCCGGGGCGTCAGCGGCTGGGTGGAGGCGCGCATCCTGATGGACCCGGCGCTGTGGCAGCGCAGCGCGCAGCTCCTTGCGAAGGCCCGCGGCATGCCGGTGCAGGCCCGGGGGCGCACCAAGTCGGTCAGCAACGCGCGCGTCGAGCCGGGCCGCGCCGCGGCGCGCGTCTATCAGTTCGGTCGCGGCATGCCGGTCCAGGTGGTTTCGCGTGCCACGGTCGAACTCAGCGACGCGAGCGGCGCAGCGCGGGAGTCTTCCCCCAAACTGTCCGGCGAGGAGGAGAAACCCCGCCGCGAAGATTGGTTCCTGGTGCTGGGCCCGGTCACGGGCTCGAACGGAGGCGACAGCGCGGCGCCCAAGGGCGACGAGCCGGCCGCGGTGGCCGGCTGGGTGCTGGCGCGGTTCGTCGAGCTCTCCGTGCCCGGCGCGGTGCGCGATTACACCTCCTCGGCGGGGCTTCGCGTGGTGGCTTGGTTCGAGCTGAACCGCGTCGCCGATCCCTCGGGCCAGAAGCCGCAATACCTGGTTGCCGGAGTCCGCGGCGGCGAGGGCCAGCCCTGCGACTTCACCATGATCCGCGTGTACACCTGGGGCGCGCGCCGCCAGCACTATGAGACTGCCTACGCGGAGAGCCGCTTCTGCGGCCACCTGCCCATTCGCGTGGGGAAGTCCGCCGCGGGCGACCCCGAGTTTCGTTTCTTGGCCGTAGGCAAGGCCGGGAGCGAGGAACGCCGCTACTTCATGCGTCAGACCGTCGTGCGCCGCATCCGCGAAGGCCAGCGCGCCGGCTCGCGCCCGCGGCGGTGAATTACGCCGGGCCATTGACAATGCGGCGCTGCCGGCCTACGATTTCTGAACAGATGCGCAAGGCCAACCCAATCCTGTTCGCGAGCGTCGCCGCGGTCCTGCTGCTTTCTTCTCTCGACTGCTTTGCGCCCAGAGTCGTGGACGCGCAGGCGATGGAATGCTGTGCGAACATGCCCTGCACGCCGGCATTCTCGAACCAGGATTGTTGCCAGACGATGGTTTCGGACCCGTCGCTCTATGTCTTGCCGCCGGCTGCGCATCCTGGTGTCGCGCTGACGGCCGTTGCAACTTTGCCGATTGCACACCCTTCCGCTGCGCCCGCGCGCGGGTCTGAGGTTCGCCTCGAATCCGCCTCTTCTGGCAGGGCGCACGCACCGCCGCGAGAGCTGTACACCGTTTACGTTTCTCTCCTCATTTAATCCCGTCCCTCGGTGTGTCTGAAACACACCGCTCAGCCTATATCTGTCCCCTGACAGGTTCACGTCATTTGCTGCCGCATGGGCCCTGCGGCAACGCTCGTCACACGCACACCGAAGATCGGTGAAGCTGCCAAGCCTTCTTAGGAGGCGAATCAAATGTGGGCAATACGCTCCAAGCGAATAGAAATTGGAACACTCCTCAAGCCGCTTCGGAACAGCCTTGTTGTCTCGTTCCTCTCTTTGCTGTGCACGGCGGCGGCTCTCGGTCAAGAGCCAGCAAGAGAGTCGAACCCAAGCGTTCGGCTCCTAGTTGAATCGCCACCTACGCCGGCCATCACTCCGTTAGAAAACCTATTGAAGGAAGCCGAGCGGAACAACTCCAGGATCCAGGCGGCGAGGCACGGTTGGCAAGCGGCACAGCAAGTTCCAACGCAGGTTTCCACCCTGCCCGATCCGCAATTCACCGTGCAGCACTTCAGCGTCGGAAGCCCGCGGCCATTCGCCGGATACACGAACAGCGACTTCGCCTACATCGGTCTCGGCGTCTCCCAGGATTTTCCCTACCCAGGGAAACTGCGCCTCCGAGGGGAGGTCGCGAAACGTGAAGCTGACGTCATGCTACAGCGGTACGAGTCCATACGCCGTTCCGTCCTCGCCGGAATCAAATCGGCCTACTTCCACCTCAGCTATCTCTCCAAGACGCTGGCTATCCTCGAGAGTGACGGAGAACTGTTACGCCAGGTCGAACAGGCGGCGGACGCGCGGTACCGCTCAGGGATGGGAAACCAGCAAGATCTGCTCCAAGCACAGCTTGAACGGACCAAGTTGCTCCGGGAAATCACCCTGCACCATCTCGAAGTGGCTAAGCTGCAAGCGCAGATCAAGCATTTTCTCAATCGCGCGCAATCATCGCCGGACATTGAGCCCGCCGGCCTGCGCGAGACGCCTCTGGACTACTCCTTTGAACAACTGCTGGCCGCAACGAAGACCCAGAACCCGGAGATTTCCGGCGCGGGGAAGATGGTGGAGAGGCAAAACTTACAAGTCGATCTTGCGCGAAAGGACTTCTACCCCGACTTCAATCTGCAATACATGTGGCAGCGCACCGACCCCACCAGGTTTCGTGCCTACTACATGTTGAGCTTCGGCATCCGCGTCCCGATATATCGGGGTCGCAAACAGCGCCCCGAACTGGCCCAGGCCGAAGCAGAGTTGAATCGCTCCCGCAGCGAGTACGAAGCCCAGTCGCAACAGGTGGCCTTTGAGCTTCGAACTCAATTTGAAACTGCGCAAAAGACTGCCGAGTTGCTGAAGGTCTACCGCGAAGGCTTGCTCCCGCAGGCCCGCGCCGAATTCCAGGCGGGCATGGCTGCCTACCAGAACAACCGGCAGGATTTCCAAGCACTGCTGGCCTCTTTTCTGGATGTCCTTCGTTTGGACGAGGAGTACTGGCAACGCGCCGCCGAACACGAGACAGCATTGGCGCGGCTCGAAGAACTCACCGGATTGTCATTGCGCGAGGAAGGGACAAAGAAATGAAAAACTATCGCACCGGATTCCTGCTGGCACTGATTGCCAACATCGTGTTCGCCGGGGTCGTGGCGGGACTGTGGTGGCATTTCCGGGCGGCCAATCCTGCACCGAAACCCGACTCCCAATCGACGAACATGGCCGCGCCAGTTTCTACGTCAGGCTCCACGCCTGCATCGCCCGCACCAGCAGAGGCGCCTCTGGTGCCGGTACAAATCTCTTCACAGCGGTTACAGAGCATCGGCGTGAAAACCGGCCAGGTCGAACGCAGGCCCGTCGAGGACGAAATTCGCGTCGCGGGCAACGTCGCTGTGGACGAGACCCGGCTGGCTTACGTCCAGGTTCGGTTTTCAGGCTACATCCGGAAAGTCTTCGCCGACGCTACCTATCAATATGTCCGCAAAGGGCAGCCTTTGTTCACCATCTACAGCCCGGCTCTGGTGGCTACAGAGCGCGAATACTTGGTGGCAAAGCAGAACCAGCAGCGGCTAGCCCGGAGCACCGTCAGCGGCGTGGCCGAGGGCGCCGCCTCGCTCCTGGACGCCACTGCGGAGCGATTGAAGCAATGGGGTGTTCCGCAACAGGAAATCTCCCGGCTGGAATCAAGCGGCCAGGTGCAGCAGGAACTGGAGGTTGATTCGCCGGTCTCTGGTTACATCACCGAACGCAATGCGCTGCCTAGTGTCTCCGTCCAGCCGGAAACCCGCCTCTATACGATAGCCGATTTGTCCACCGTTTGGGTTTTTGCCGAGGTGTCTCAAAACGACCTGGCACGCATCAAGGTCGGCAACCGAGCGAAGCTCACAGTGGACGCTTACCCGGACCGCACATTCGAGGGCCGCGCGGACTTCATCTACCCCCAAGTGGACATGGCAACGCGGACAGCGCGCGTGCGCCTCGTCTTTTCCAACCCTGGCCTGAAGCTTTCACCCGGCATGTTTGTCAACGTCTTGCTGAAGGTGCCAATGGGCAGGCAACTGGTCATCCCCGCGAGCGGGGTGCTGCAATCCGGCACACGTCAGATTGTTTTTGTGGACCGCGGAGACGGCTATTTGGAACCACGCCAAGTCGAACTTGGCCCGCGCGCCGGCGACGGTTTCATCGTCCTGAAAGGACTGAAAGCCGGCGAGCGAATCATTACCTCCGCCAACTTCCTGATCGATTCGGAAAGCCAGCTCCAAGCTGCGCTGGGCTCATTTGTCCCTCCGCCGCCCGGAGCAGGTGCCGCCAGTGTGATGAACGCGCCGCAGACGACGATTGAGTTCAGCACCGAACCGGCCCCACCACGAAAAGGAAACAACACATTCCGCGTGAAACTGACGGACGCGAACGGCAAAGCGATCTCGGGTGCAGAAGTGACCGTTACGTTCTCCATGCCCGCCATGCCCCAAATGGGCATGGCGGCCATGCGCATCAGCAGCACCCTGAAGGACAAGGGCAAAGGTATTTACCAGGGGAATGGTGTCCTCGAGTCTGGGGGAACCTGGCAGGTCAGCGTCGTCGTGCGTCGCGGCGGGCAGGTGCTCGCCACCAAACAGTTCTCGGTGAACGCCGAAGGAGGGAGGTAGCCATGATCTCCCGCGTCATTGATTGGTGCGCGAGCAATCGATTTCTCGTCTTCACTGCAACCTTGCTGCTGGTTCTTGCCGGGATCTGGTCGCTCAAGAATATTCCGCTCGATGCCCTGCCGGACATCTCCGATGTCCAGGTGATCGTGCACATCCCTTGGGAAGGCCAGCCGCCGAGCATCATCGAAGACCAGGTCACCTATCCGATCGTGACCACGCTGCTCGCCGCGCCTCATGTGAGAGCCGTCCGCGCGCAAACCATGTTCGGAGACTCCTACATATTTGTAGTGTTCGAAGATGGCACCGACCTCTATTGGGCTCGTTCACGCGTTCTCGAATACATCCAGCAACTTCAAGGAGTCTTGCCGAAAAACGTCTCTCCGATGATTGGCCCCGACGCCACCGGAGCGGGCTGGGTGTACGAGTACGCGGTCATGGACCGCTCCCATCAGCACAGTCTTGCAGACCTGCGCAGCCTTCAGGACTGGTATCTCCGGTATCAGCTCGAGACTGTCCCTGGCGTTGCCGAAGTCGCCTCCATCGGAGGATTCGTTCGCCAATACCAGGTGAATTTGGATCCCAACAAGCTTCGTGCTTACAACATTCCGCTTTCGACTGTGATCAACCGTGTCCGCGAGAGCACGAACGAAGTCGGCGGTCGGGTGCTCGAAATGGGCGGTGCTCAATACATGGTTCGCGGGCTAGGTTACCTCCGCTCGCTACAAGACCTCGAAACCGCACCGGTTGCTGCGAAGAACGGCACGCCGGTCCTGGTACGCGACCTGGGAACAGTCACGTTTGGCCCCGATATTCGCCAGGGAGTCGTCGAATGGAACGGCGAAGGGGAAACGGTCGGCGGGATCATTGTGATGCGCTATGGAATGAACGCGCTTCATGTGATCGATGGAGTAAAGAAAAAACTCGCCGAAATCAAGCCATCGCTCCCTCCGGGCGTAGAGATCGTCTCCGGCTATGACCGGTCCGGCTTGATTCGGGCCTCCATCGAAACCCTGCAACGCGATCTCCTCGAAGAAGCGATCATCGTCAGTCTTGTGACCATCGCTTTCTTGTTCCATTTCCGCTCCGCGCTCATCCCCATTCTGACTCTGCCCATCGCCGTCGTCGCCTCCTTCATTCCCATGTACTTCCTCCACGTCAGTTCAAACATCATGTCGCTCGGCGGACTCGCTCTCGCCATAGGAGTGCTCATTGATGCAGCCATTGTGATGGTCGAAAACGGCTACCGCCATTTATCGGAGCACGGCGTCACCTCCGGATCCTCGGCAGCCGCGCTGACGGAGAAAGAAAGGCGCCGCATTCTTATCGGAGCCGCGAAGCAGGTGGGGCCTGCCATCTTCTTTTCCTTGCTCGTCATTCTGGTCTCCTTTCTGCCGGTATTTCTTCTCGAAGCACAAGAAGGGCGTATGTTTCACCCTCTGGCCTGGACCAAGACGCTTTCCGTCGCGTTCTCATCCATTCTTGCCATCACGCTCGTTCCCGTTCTGATGGTGATTTTCATTCGTGGCCATCTCCGACCGGAATCAGAAAATCCATTCTCGCGGTGGACGCAAGCTCTGTACTTGCCGGTTCTTCGCTTGTGTCTGCGATACTGGAAAACGACACTCCTTCTCAACCTGATCTTTCTGGCTGTCACAGTGCCGCTCGCCTGGCGGATCGGCAGCCAATTCATGCCACCGCTCTATGAGGGTTCCTCGCTCTACATGCCGACCGCTCTTCCCGGCATCTCCATCACACAGGCATCGACGTTGCTCCAAACACAGGACCGCATCATCAAGTCTTTCCCTGAGGTCGAAAGTGTTTTCGGAGCGGTTGGCCGTTCCGACAGCCCCACCGACAACGCCCCGCTCGACATGTACGACACCACGATCACGCTCAAGCCGCGCGAACAGTGGCGTCCGGGCATGACCTACGAAAGGCTGATCCGCGAGATGGACGAGAAGCTTCAGTTTCCAGGCCTCACCAATACCTGGACGATGCCCGTTCAAAACCGGCTCGATATGGAGCTCACCGGCATCAAGACACCCGTCGGACTCAAGATTCAAGGGCCGAACCTCGAAGGTATTCAGCGAGCAGGCGCTCAGTTGCAGCAGGTCCTGGGAGGAATGCCCGAGCTCCGTTCCATCTTTGCCGAACGCGTCGCAGATGGCTTTTACATCAACGTGGAAGTCAACCGCCCCGAAGCGGCGCGTTATGGGCTAACCGTGGCCGACGTCCAGCGCGCAGTAACGTCTGGCGTCGGTGGAGAAAACATCGCGGAGAACATCGAAGGCCGGGAGCGCTACCCCATCAACGTGCGCTACAGTCGGGATTTTCGCGATGACATCGAGCAGTTGCGACGGGTCGTGATCGCCACACCCACGGGGGCTCAGATTCCCATCTCAGAAGTTGCCAAGGTCTACTTCTCGCGTGGACCCGCTATGATTCGCGATGAAGATGGCCTGCTGACCGGCTATGTCTATCTCGATCTTAGCACCAAGGATTACGGCGGGTTCGTCGCCAAGGCTAACCGGTTGTTACACGACAAGCTGAAGCTGCAGCCGGGATACACTTACAAATGGTCCGGCGAGTATGAATTCCAGCTTCGCGCAAGAGAGAGGCTGAAAATCATCGTGCCCATCGTATTGTTCGTAATCTTCCTGCTTCTCTATATGGTGTTCCACTCGGTTACGGAGGCCGCCGTCCTTATTTTTCCGACCTTTTACGCGATGACCGGCGGCCTGCTTCTTCAGTATTGGCTTGGCTACAACTTCAGTGTGGCCGTCTGGGTGGGCTACATCGCGCTGTTCGGCATCGCTGTCGAGACCGGTGTAGTCATGGTCGTGTACCTCCATGAAGCCTTAGACCGCCGTCTAGCGAGCGGCGTGCCCCTGCAGCATGAAGACGTCGAGGCGGCAGTGATCGACGGAGCCGTCCAGCGCCTGCGACCCAAACTAATGACGGTCTGCGCTGTTCTGGCCAGCTTGGTCCCCATCCTGTGGGAGACTGGCGTGGGTTCAGACGTGATGAAGCCAATTGCCGCCCCCATTGTGGGCGGCATGATCACGTCCACCATTCATGTGCTGATTCTAGTGCCGGTTTTCTTCGCGCTCATGAAAGAGCGAGCTCTGCGGCGTGGCAGGTTGCGTCCGTCTAGCGCCGTCAACACTTTGGACTAGAATGAACGGCGATCCCATGGCCTTTGCCACATCGGCTTTGAATACAAAGAAGCTTTTGAGGCCAGGCTAAAAGAAATCCTGTAAGATTCCCCGTGTCTCGACAGCCTTTCCGCGGTGAGTGTTGTCTCCCATCATGCTCCTGCGCGCGATTGTGAGCCTCGCCGCCCTGCTCGTCGCGTTCCTGTGGGGCTCCGCCTGCGGGCGACAGGCCGACCCGCCGCCGAAGCCTCCGCCCCCGCCGCTCGAATACCTCGGAGAATGGGGAGCCAAGGGCGACGGCCCCGGCCAGCTCTCCAGGCCCGTGAGCATCGCCACCGACAGCGGGGGAGTGGTTTACATTGCCGACGCGGGCAGCAGCTTCGTGCACAAGTTCGACCCGGCGGGCCATCCGCTGCTCGCGTTCCAAGACCCCGCGCTGGGGTCCCTGGATGGCATCGCCGTAGATCGCGGCGGGGCCATCTACGTCTCGGATGGGGTGCGCAGCAGCATCTGGATCTTTTATCCCGACGGGACGCGCTACCGCCAAATCCGTTGCGCCCGCCGGGCGGCGTGCCGGGAACGCCTGGGCGTAGCCGTGGACGACGACGGCAACATTTTCGCCAGCGAGCCGTGCCTGCAGCAGGTGCAGAAGTTTGACGCCCGCGGGCGAGTGCTGAAAACGTGGCGCCCGCCGGGTGACCAGACCGGCGCGGGGGGCTCTCCGGCGGACGCGGCCATCGGGCCGGACGGATTTCTCTACTTGGTGGACGTGAAGAGCAACCGCATCCAGAAGTTTACGCGCGAGGGCGAATTCGTATCTGCCTGGGGGAAGGCCGAAACACCGACGGAGCCATTTGGTGTCCTCGGCGGCGTGGCCGTTTCTCCGAATTACGTCTTCGCAGCGGACGAGGCGAACCGCCGCATCCACGTTTGGACGCTCGACGGCCGCTACAAACTCAGCGACGACCTCGGCGGGCGGCTGCAGTCCGAGCGCGCCACGCGCCTCGGCGTGGCCGTAAGCCCTCGCGGGGAGTTGCTTGTGCTCGACGCGGAAGGCGCGCGCATCCTGCGCTTCCGCATCCACTTTTAAGGAGGGTAGCTCGATGCCTCTGCTGCTCCGCGAAGCCGACGTGCAGGCCCTGCTCACCATGCCGCTGGCGCTCGAAGCTGTGGAAGAGTCCTTCCGGCGGCAGGCCGCCGGGGAGGCCATCCTGCACCCACGGCGGCGGCTGGAGGTCCCCGAGAAGTCCTTTCTGCATTACATGGCCGCGGCGGATACGGCCAGCGGCTTCCTGGGCATGAAGCTGTACACCAGCGTGCGGGGCGCGCTGCGGTTTCTCGTGCCGCTCTATGTCGCCAAGACCGGCGAGCTGGCGGCGCTGGTGGAAGCCGATTTCCTCGGCCAGATGCGCACGGGCGCGGCCAGCGGTGTGGCCACGAAGTACCTGGCGCGCGAAGATGCGCGCAGCGTGGGCATCGTGGGCACGGGGTTGCAAGCGCGCACGCAGCTTGAAGCCGTTGCCGCGGTGCGCCGTGTGCAAGCTCTGCGTGCGTTTGGGCGCGACCCCGAGCGCCGCGAGAACTTCTGCCGCGAAATGAGCGCGCGCCTGGGCTTGCGCGTGGCTCCGGCGGGCTCCGCCGAGCAGGCCGTGCGCGACGCCGACATCGTCGTGGCGGCGACCACGGCCTCGAAGCCGGTGGTGCAGGGCGAATGGCTCGCGCCCGGCGCGCACATCAACGCCATCGGCGCAAATTTTCCGCAGAAGCGCGAGCTCGACGACGCCGCGGTGAACCGCGCCGACCTGGTTGCGGTGGATTCAAAAGAACAATCGCAGCTCGAAGCGGGAGACCTCATCCAGGCGTTTGCCGGCGACGCGGCGCGCTGGGCCGCGGTGCGGGAACTCGCGGAAATTGTCTCCGGCAAAGCAGCCGGCCGCACGGGCGCCCGCCAGATCACGCTCTTCAAGTCGAACGGGATTGCGACCTGGGACGTCGCCGTGGCCGCTCGCGTCTATGCGTTGGCGCGGGAGCGCGGCATGGGACAGCGGATCCAGATGTGGGGCGATGCGGAGTGAGGCAGGTGAGAAGGACCTCTCGCCGGAGCGTCGAGCGATCGGCCCCGATAAGAAACGGGGGGCGGCGCGCGCTCACTCCGGGCGTTTGCCCAGGCGCTTTTCGAGCGCCGCGTGCAGGCGCGCCCGGACGTCGGCGGGCAGCGGCACAGGCTCCGAGTTGCAGAAGATCTCGATGGTCTTCTGGGTCGTGTCCACTACCAGGCGACAGTCTTCGCAGTCCTCCAGGTGGCGCTCGAGTTCCGCCCGGGCGTTCGCGTCGAGCTCGCCATCGAGGTAACTGGATAGTTCTTGGACCACTCCACGGCAGTTCAATGCGGTTCTCCCTCTCGAAAGTACTTGTTGATTTTCTGTCGCAGCTTCAGCCGGGCGCGGAGCAGCCGCGACTTCACCGCGGGTGCGGACAATCCGAGCAGTTGCGCCGTCTCTTCGGTGGAAATCTCCTCGACGTCGCGCAGCAAGAAGACGATGCGGTAGGCGGGCTCGAGCTGCCCGATAACCTCGGTGAGGATCTCCTGCAGTTCCGTCTGGGCGTAGCGCTGTTCCGGCGTGGGTCCCCAGTCTTCCACTTCGCGGGGAATCAGGTCGTCGTCGCTTTCGAAGGCCTCGTCCAGGGAGAGCTGGTTGGGCCGGCGCTTGCGCAGCTTCATCAGCGCTTCGTTCACGGTGATGCGCACCAGCCAGGTGTAGAAGCGCGAATTGCCCTGGAAATCGTTCAGGTGAGCGAAGGCTTTCAGGAAGGCTTCCTGGGTCGCATCTTCCGCGTCCTCGCGGTTTTGCGTGATGTGCAGGGCCAGGCGGAAGATTCTTCGCTCGTACCGGGAGACCAGCTCCTCGAAGGCGGCAGCGTCGCCCGCCTTGGCTGCGGCGACCAGGGCGCCTTCGTCGTCCCTGGCCACCGCCGAGGCCGCCGGCTTGGGAGGAGTAGAACTCAAGCGGTTGGGCACACCGGCGCAAGGATTCGCGTTCATTTCCGCGCCGCTCGCAAGGGTAGCATAATCTTGCCTGCGCCGGCCGATCTCCGTAGGCGCACAAGTATTGGACTCACCAGAGCACGGCGAGGATGCAAAAAGCCAGCCGACGCGGCGGAGCGATGTGCGCTGCCCCGAGGAGCGCGGCCGGCCGGAAGCGGTGTGGGCGGCGCCGGCCGGCCACCCTGGCCGGCGGAAGCGGGGCAGGGGCCGGGTCTGGGAAAGCCCTTGACAAGCGCCCTGGGCCGCGTTATTTTTCGAACGAACGTTCGACTTAACTCACGTGCCGCGCACCGCACTCACCAACCACCGCAATTTCCAGGGCAAGCTGCAGCATATCCTGCGGCATGCGGCACGCGTGTTCTCCGAGAAGGGCTACGAGGGCGCCTCCATCCGCGACATCAGCCGCGCAAGCGGTGTTTCCCTCTCCGGCCTGTACTACTATTTTGAGAGCAAGCAGAAGCTCCTCTATCTCATTCAGATTCATGCATTTACAAGCATACTGCAGCGCCTCGAACGGCGCTTGGCGGGCCGGCTGGAACCAGAAGAACGCCTGCGGGCGCTGATCGCCAATCACATAGGCTATTTCCTGGGCCACCCGCTGGAGATGAAGGTGCTCGCGCACGAGGAAGACGCCCTGGAGGACCCTTACCGCAAGGAAGTGGCGGAGATCAAGCGGCGCTATTACGAGCTGGCCCGCGGGATTTTCGAGAAGCTGCGCAAGACCGGGCGGGTGCGCCGCGTCAACCCGCGTGTGGCCGTATTGAGCCTGTTCGGAATGATGAATTGGATCTACAAATGGCACAACCGGCGCTTGGACCCGCAGGCGGACCGGCTGGCGCAGACGATGGCGGGCATTTTTCTGGGCGGCGTGGCCAACGGCCACCCGCCCCGCCGCCCGCGCGCCGTGCCGCTAAGCCGGGGCGCGCGGGGGGAAGAGGCCCGGGCGGCCGGATAGTTTTCGCACGTCGATTTGCAAGCGACGGAGGAAAGCCATGGCGACCACGCAGGCAGTCGAGCAGAAAGAGCTGCTGCACTACCAGGTGGACAACGGCGTAGCCATCCTGGAGATGGACGACCCGCCCGCCAACACCTACACCTACGAGATGATGCGCCAACTCGACGAGGCTATCCTGCGCGCGCGCATGGACGAGGGCGTCTACGTCATCGTGCTGCGCGGCGCGGGGCCGAAGTTTTTCTCCGCCGGCGCGAGCATCCCCATGCTGGTGAAGGCCGACCCGCAATTCAAATACTACTTCTGCCTGCATGCCAACGAGACGCTATCGCGGCTGGAGCAGACGCCCAAGCTGGTGATTGCGGCGCTCAACGGCCACACCGTCGGCGGGGGTCTGGAGATCGCGCTGGCCTGCGACATCCGCATCGCCAAGCAGGAGGCCGGCAAGATCGGCCTGCCCGAGGTGAACCTGGGCGTGCTGCCCGGCACCGGCGGCACGCAGCGGCTCTCGCGGGTGATCGGCCGGGCGCGCGCGCTCGAGCTGATGGCCACCGGGCGCACATTCAGCTTCGAAGAGGCGCTCGAGTTCGGCCTGATCCACTACATCTACGACCGCGACACGTTTGCGGACGAGGTGATGGCCTACGCGCGCCAATTCTGCCCGCCGAACAAGGCCTCGCGCGCCGTGGGCCGCATCAAGCGGGCGGTGGTCACCGGCTCGGAAGTGCCCTTCGCCGAGGCCCTGGGCATCGAGCGCGAATTGCAGCAACTGCTGTTCACCAGCGAGGACGCCAAAGAGGGCCTGAGCGCGTACGTGGAGAAACGGCAGCCGCAGTTCAAAGGCAAGTAGCCGGCCGCAACGCGCAACGCGACGCGCGGCTTGCGGAGGCCCGAAGCGAAGAAATCGAAGGCGCGTTCGAAGAGCGATCTTGAAAATTTGAGGGAATGCATGGCTACAGCACCGCAGGTCCAGGTGAAGCCCGGCAAGCTGTTCATCGGCGGCAAATGGGTGGACGCCGCCTCGGGGAAGACATTCCCCACCATCAACCCCGCCACCGGGGAAACGATTACGGTGATCGCCGAGGGCGATGCGCGCGACGCCGCCGCGGCGGTGGAGGCGGCGCAAAAAGCCTTTCACTCCGGCCCCTGGCCGGAGATGAGCGCCGCGGACCGCGCCAAGATTCTCTGGAAGATCGGCGACTTGGTGGACCGCTACAACGAAGAGCTGGGCACGCTCGAGACGCTGGACAACGGCAAGCCCATTTTCGAGTCCCGGCAGATCGACATGCCCATGACTGCCGAGGTCTTCCGCTACTACGCCGGCTGGGCGACAAAGATCCACGGCGAGACCGTGCCGGTCCGCGGGGAGTTCCTGCACTACACGCTGCGCGAGCCGCTGGGCGTGGTGGCCGCGATTGTGCCGTGGAATTTCCCGCTGCTGCTGGCCTCGTGGAAAGTTGCGCCCGCGCTGGCCGCGGGCAATACCATCGTGCTCAAGCCGGCGAGCTGGACCCCGCTCACCGCGCTGCGCTTCGCCGAAATCTGCCAGGAGGCCGGCGTGCCCGAGGGCGTGGTGAACGTGATCACCGGGCCGGGCGCGACGCTGGGCAAGGCCCTGGTGCGGCACCCCGGCGTGGCCAAGGTCGCCATCACCGGCGAGACGCGCACCGGGCAGGAGATCCTCCGCGATTCGGCGGACACGCTGAAACGTGTCACGCTCGAGCTGGGCGGAAAATCGCCCAACATCGTCTTTGCCGACGCGGACCTTGACGCCGCGGTGCGCGGCGCCACCATCGGCATCTTCTACGGCAAGGGCGAGGTCTGCGCCGCGGGCTCGCGCCTGTTCGTGGACAAGAAAGTTCACGACGACTTCATGCAGAAGTTGGTGGAGCGCGCCAAAAAAATTCAGCCCGGCGATCCGCTCGACCCCAAGACGCGCTTCGGGTCGCTGGTGAGCGAGCGCCAGTTGCAGACGGTGATGGGCTACATCGAGAAGGGCAGGGCCGAGGGCGCGAAGCTGGTGGCCGGCGGCGAGCGCGTCGCCGTGGGCAACGGCAAGGGCTGCTTCGTTCAGCCCACCGTCTTTGACGGCGTGCGCAACGATATGACCATCGCCCGCGAAGAAATCTTCGGCCCGGTGCTGGCGACCATCGAGTTTGGCGACGTGGAGGAGGCCGTGCGCCAGGCCAACGAGACGCCCTACGGCCTGGCCGCCGCCGTCTGGACGCGCGATATCGCCAAGGCGCACCGCGTGGCGCGCAAGCTCCAGGCGGGCACGGTGTGGATCAACACCTACAACAACTACGATCCCGCCGCTGCATTCGGCGGCTACAAGATGAGCGGTTACGGCCGCGAGCTGAGCGGGCACGCGATGGAGCATTACACGCAGGTGAAAAGCGTCTGGGTGAACCTGGCGTAGATGCGCACCCTGCCTGATTATCTGCGGCGCGGCATGCGGCTGGTGGTCGTCGGCTGCAACCCGGGCGAGCGCTCGGCGCGGGTGGGGCACTACTACGCCGGCCGCGGCAACGTCTTCTGGCCGCTGCTGTACGATGCCGGCGTTATCCCCGAGCTGCTGGACTCCAAAGACGACAAGCGCATCATCGAGTTCGGCGTGGGCCTGACCGACCTGGTCAAGCGCCCCACGCGCGGCATCGAGGAGATCGACCGGCAAGAATTCGCCGAGGGACGCATCCTGCTGGCGCGGAAGCTCGAGGAGTTCACGCCGCGGGTGGTGGCCTTCAACGGCAAGCTGGTGTTTGAGAAGTTTGCCCAACGCCCCTGCAAGCTCGGTTTGCAAAAAGACCGGCTGTACGGCGCGCAGGTCTTTGTGCTGCCCTCCACCAGCGGGCAGCACGCGGTGGGCCGCGGGCAGAAGCTGCGCTATTTCCGCCAGCTCGCGGGCGTGCTGAAGCGGCTGAAGGCTTGAGGGCGCGAGCGCAGGCTCCGGGCCGCCGGGAGAGCGCCAAGCAGGGAGAACAAATTCGAGTGGCGAACGCTGCACAACCCGCTCCGGGAGGGCTGGTGCTCGAGACGCGCGAAGGCGACGTCGCGACCCTCACCCTCAACCGGCCCGACCGGCTGAACGCGCTCAATGTCGAGCTCGCCACCGCGCTGCGGGATGCGCTGCGCCGCGTCAGCGGAGACGCCGAGGTGCGCTGCGTGGTGCTCACCGGCGCGGGGCGGGCGTTCTGCTCGGGCGGCGACTTGGTGCTGCTGCGCTCGGCGCGCTCGCGCGGCGCGGGGCAAGAGCTGGAGGGCCTGCTGCGCGCGGGCACGGAGATTGTCTTGGCCATTACCGACCTGCCGATGCCCATCCTGGCGGCGGTGAACGGCCCTGCGGCGGGCGCGGGGATGAACCTGGCGTTGGCCTGCGACCTGCGCATGGCCTCCGACCAGGCCAGCTTCGGGCAAAACTTCGCCAAGGTGGGGCTGTTCCCGGATTTTGGCGGCACGTATCTGTTGCCGCGCATCGTGGGACCGGCGCGCGCCGCGGAGATGTTTTACACCGGCGAGATGGTCTCGGCGGCGGAAGCCGAGCGCATGGGCATCGTAAACCACGTGGTGCCGCATGAGCGCCTCGCCGAGGAGGCGCGCGCGCTCGCCGCGCGCCTGGCCGCTGCGCCGCCGCTGGCCGCGCGCGCCGTGCGCCGGACGCTGTTTGGCGCCGAGCGCGACGCGCTCGTCCGCGCCCTGGAGGCGGAAGCGCGCCAGCAGCGGGAATGTTTTCTCTCCGAGGACTGCGCCGAGGGGCTGAACGCGTTTTTCGAGAAGCGCGCGCCGAAGTTCCGAGGCAGATAGAAAGGAAAGAGTCGAAAGGCCGAATAAAAAAAGAGGGGAATCCAGGGACATCAGGAGGGCTCGCGCGAATGCCGGCAAAACGCATTACGACCTTTGACGATTGGGTGGACCTGTTCCGCGTCTGGCAGAAGGACATCGGCGTGGACTACCCCGAGATCGTCAACTACCACTTCGAGGCCAAGTTCGGCCCCACCCGCTCCAACGAGGTCGAATTCGGCGCCTTCAAGGGCCGGCCAAAATGGGAGCGCGTGATCCAGATTCCGGACCAGCGCATGCGCGACGCCTTGATGAACCTGATCGTCTATCAGGGCGACACCGAATTCGCTTCCGTCGAGCAGCAGCGCCGGCTGTTCCAGGCGTCGCCCTCGGAGCACGACCGTCAGTCGCTCTGCCGGGTGGTGACCGAAGAGATGCGCCACGGCTGGCAGATGTGCCATCTGCTGATCCATCACTTCGGCTATAGCGGCCGCGTGGAGGCGCAAAAGATGCTGGAGCGGCGCGCGTTCGACCAGAAGCGCCTGCTCGGCGCCTTCAACCAGGACGTCAACAACTGGCTCGACTTCTTCACCTACACCGATTTTGTGGACCGCGACGGCAAGTTCCAACTCACCATGCTGAGCTACTCGGGCTTCGCGCCGCTGGCGCAATCCATGATCCCCATGCTGCGCGAGGAGTCGTTCCACCTGGGCACCGGCCAGGACGGCGTCAAGCGCATTGTGCGGGCCGGCGTTGTGCCGCTGCCCATCGTCCAGAAGTTCATCAATAAGTGGGTCCCCGTGAGCTACGATCTGTTTGGCGTGGACCATTCGAGCTCGGCGCACTGGTTCTACGTCTGGGGCCTGAAGGGCCGCTACGACGAGCCGCAAGCCAAGCAAGAAGCGGACTTGGAACACATGAACGAGCACAGCCGCTACCTCTATCACCTGGAGTGCAAGAAGCTGATCGAGCAGGTCAACAAAAACGTTCCCGCCGGCCAGACGCCGCTCTACGTGCCGGACCTGAAATTCAACCGTCACATCGGCGAATTCGCCGGACAGCCTTACAGCGTCACCGGCGAGCTGCTCTCGCCCCGCGAGCATGCAGAGCACCTGCGCGAGATGCTGCCGCAACCCGAAGACGTTAAGCTGGTGAACGAGATCCAGGAGACCGAGCCGAATTGGATTGCCGCAAAGGGGGCGATGCTTTAGCCCCCGCGACATGGCTTCCCGCACCCAGGCCGAAATCCCCGCCCGCGGATACTCGCCGGGTGAGCTGATGGTGGCTGCGGCGGCGCGCGAGATCCGCGACGCCGAGCTGGTGTTCGTGGGGATGCGTCTGCCGCTGCTGGCGTTTCTGGTGGCCAAGCGTACCCACGCGCCCGCCGCAGTGGGGCTCTACGAAAACGGCGTGATCCGCGAGGCGGCTGCGCCGGAGATGCTGTACACCATGGCCGACCCACCCAACCTCCGCGGCGCGACGCAGTGCGGGCAGATGCTCGACGTCATGGCGCTGCTCCAGCAAGGCCGCGTGCACGTGGGCTTCCTCGGCGCGGCCGAGGTGGACCGCTTCGGCAATCTAAACTCCACCTGGGGACATCGCCACGGGCAGGCCGTGCGCCTGCCCGGCTCGGGCGGGGCCTGCGATATCGCCTGCCTGGCGCAGCGCACGATAGTGCTGCTCGAGCACGAGCGCAGCCGCCTGGTCGAGCGCGTCAGCCACGTCACCTCGCCCGGCTTCGGCTCGGGCGACTCCTGGCGTCGCGCGCGGGGATTGCCGGCGCGCTCCGGGCCTGCGGCGATTATCACGTCGCTTGGCGTGCTGCGCTTCACCAGCGACGGCGAGGCCTACCTGGCCTCGGTGCATCCCGGTGTGCGCGTCGAAGACGTGCTCAGCAACACCGGCTGGACGCTGCGCGTCGCCGACCGCTTGCTGGAGACCCTGCCGCCCAGCCACGCCGAGTTGGCGGCGCTGCGTCAGCTTGACCCCGACCGCTTCTGGACGAAGTGATGGCTGAGCGCGAAACCATCCACCTCCACGCCGAGCGCGCGACCGCCTGGGTCACGCTCGACCGCCCGCCGCTCAACGTCCTCGATATCCCCATGATGAAATCGCTTTCGCGGGCGCTGGCCCGGGCCACGCCCGCATGCGATTTCCTCGTCTTGCAGGGCGCCGGAGCGAAAGCGTTTTCCGCCGGCGCCGAGGTCCGCGACCACACCCCGGAGCGCGTCGGCGAAATGCTGGCCGCGTTTCACGACGTGTTCCGGCAACTTTCCCGCGCCGGCTGCGTCACGATTGCGGCAGTGCATGGCCATTGCCTGGGCGGCGGGATGGAGCTGGCCGCGTTTTGCGACTTCGTTCTGGCCACGGAATCGGCGGAGTTCGCCCAGCCCGAAATCAAGCTCGGATGCTTCCCGCCGGTGGCGCTGGTGACGCTGCCCGCATTGGTGGGATGGCGTGCGGCGCTCGACCTGATCCTCACCGGCCGCAGCGTTTCCGCCCGCGAGGCGCGCGAGCTGGGCCTGGTGACTCGTGTTGTGGCCGACGACGCGCTGGCGCAGGCGGTGGACGCTCTGCTCGGCGAGCTGCGCGCCCTGAGCCCGGTGGCGCTGCGGCTGGCCCGCCGCGCGCTCTGGCGCAGCCGCCAGGCGGAATTCGAGATGGAGCTCGCCGCAGTCGAACAGCTTTACCTCGGCGAGTTGATGAAGACCGAGGACGCTCGGGAGGGCATCCGGGCGTTTCTCGAAAAGCGCGCCCCGGCCTGGAAGGGCCGTTAGCCAGGCGAAGCGTAATGGCCGCCGCGTCAAAAGTCGTCAGAATGCAGCAAGCCATCGCCGAGCACGTGCCCTCGGGCGCCATGGTGCTGATGGGCGCTCAGCTCGAGCAGATGATCCCGTTCGCAGCGGGGCACGAGCTGATTCGCCAGGGCCGTCGCGAGCTCACCCTGGTCGGGCCGATCTCGGACATCCTGTTCGACCAGATGATCGGCGCGGGCTGCGTCTCGCGGGTGATGGCGGCTTGGGTGGGGAACGTCTCGGCGGGGGTGGGCTATTGCCTGCGGCGCGCCGTCGAGCGCAGCGTGCCTCGGGCCGTGCAGATGGTGGACTACTCGAACTTTACCCTGGCGCTCGCGCTGCATGCCGGCGCACTGGGCGTCCCGTTCATGCCCACCTATGCGACTCTGGGCAGCGACCTGCCCAAGAAAAACGGCAACCTGCGCGAGTTTCCTTCGCCGGTGAACGAAGAGCGGTTGATGGCCGTGCGCGCGCTCCGGCCGGACGTGGCCATCCTGCACGCGCAGCGCGCCGACCGGTTCGGCAATACCCACCTGTGGGGCAATCTGGGCGTGGCCGTGGATGGCGCGCGCGCCGCGCGCAAAGTGATTGTGGTCGCCGAGGAAATTGTCGAGCCTGAGGTGATCGCCTCCGACCCAAACCGCACGCTCATCCCTGGCTTCTTGGTGGCGGCGGTGGTGCACGAGCCCTGGGGAGCGCACCCCTCGCCCGTGCAAGGCTACTACGGGCGCGACCACGCCTTCTTCAGCCAATACCACGAGCAGAGCCGCCAGGTGGAAGATTTCGAGCGCTGGCTGAGTCGTTGGGTGAGCGGTGTGCCCGGCCGGCGCGAGTACATGAGTCTGCTCGGCGCGTGCCGCGTGGAATCGCTGGGCGTGCGCGAACACGCCTACTCCGCGCCCGCTGATTTCGGCTACTGAGCGCACTGGGGAGTGCGCCAGCCCCGCCGCAGCTTTCGGGAAGCGGGTGCAGGCGGCACATTCCTGAGAAGACAGGCTGGACCGATGGAAAAGGAAATCCTCCGATTGCGCGTGAACGGCGAGAAGCACGAGCTGGCTGCGCCGCCGCACAAGCTGCTGCTCGACGTGCTGCGCGAGGACTTGGGCCTGACCGGCTCGAAGCGCGGCTGCGACGATTCAAGCTGCGGCTGCTGCGCGGTGCTGGTGGACGGCGTGCCCATGCTCGCCTGCGTGGCCATCGCCTCGTGCTACCAGGATGCGGACCTGGTCACCGTGGAGGGCATTGCTCCGCCGGGCGAGCTCGACCCGCTGCAGGAGGGCTACGCCGTGGCCGGCGGAGCGCAGTGCGGCTTCTGCACCCCGGGCTTCCTCATCGCTTCCAAGGCGCTGCTCAATCGAAACCCCCATCCGACGCTCGAGGAAATCCGCGAGGCGCTCTCCTCGAACCTCTGCCGCTGCACCGGCTACATGCAAATCTACGAGTCGGTCAAACTGGCCATCGAGCGCGCCGCGTCGCGCGCTGCGCGCCCGGCGCCTGTGGGAGACTGAGCGATGGCGCCGCTTTCCATCATCGGCAAGCCGCTCCCGATGACCGACGCCCCGGCCAAAGTAACCGGGCTGGGCAAGTACGCCGACGACCTAGTTGTTCCGGGGATGCTCTTCGGCAAAATCCTGCACTCGCCGCACGCCCACGCGCGCATTCGCTCGGTGGACACCTCGAAAGCGGAGGCTCTCCCGGGCGTGAAAGCCGTGGCCACGGGCCGCGACGCGCCCAATCCCTACGGCATCCTGCCCATCGGCCACGACGAGCGCGTCTTCGCGCTCGATAAGGTGCGCTACATCGGCGACAACGTCGCCGCGGTGGCCGCCACCAGCCTGGAAGTCGCCGAGCAGGCGCTCGAGCTCATTCAAGCGGACTACGAATTGCTCCCGGCGTGGTTCGACCCGCTCGAGTCCATGAAGGCCGCGTCCGGCTGGATCCACGACAACAAGCCGAACAATATCGAGAAGGAGTACCACCACGAGTTCGGCAAGCCCGAGGAAGGTTTTGCCCAGGCGGATTTCGTCCGCGAGGAGCGCTACTTCGCCGCCGAAGTCACTCACGCGGCGATGGAGCCGCACGCCACACTGGCCATCTGGGAGCCCGACGGCCGCTTGACGGTCTATTCCTCCACCCAGGTGCCGTATTACCTGCACCGCACCATCTCGGAAGTGTGCGAGATGCCCATGAGCCAGGTCCGCGTCATCAAGCCGCTGGTGGGCGGCGGGTTTGGCGGCAAAAGCGAAGTGATCCCGCTGGAAGTGGCGGCGCCGGTGCTGGCGAAGAAGGCCTGCCGGCCGGTGAAGATCACCTACACCCGCGAAGAGGTGTTCTACGCGCATCGCGGGCGGCCCATCACCCTCGTGGACCTGAAGGTCGGCCTGACGCGCGAGGGCAAGATCACCGGCGTGGCGGCGCGCGTGGTGCAGGATGGCGGCGCCTACTGCGGCTACGGCCCGGTGACGGTGCTTTACTCCGGCGCGCTGCTGGGCGCGCTCTACGACATCCCCCATGTGCGCTTCGACGGCTACCGCGTGCTCACCAACAAGCCCGCCTGCGGCGCCATGCGCGGCCACGGCACGGTCAACGTGCGCTTCGCGTTTGAGGCCATGCTCGACGCGCTGGCGCACGATGCCGGCCTCGACCCCGCCGAAGTGCGCCGGCGCAATCTGCTCCGCGCTCCCTGCATCACCGTGAACGGCCTGCGCGTCACCAGCTATGGCTTGCCGGAATGCATCGAGAAGGCCGTCGAGCGCTCGGGCTGGGCGGCGAAGAAGGGCAAGCTGCCCTACGGTCGCGGCGTGGGACTCGCGTGCAGCCACTACGTCAGCGGCGCCGCCAACCCCATCATCCGCTCGAACATGCCGCACACCACCGTGCACATCAAGATCGACCGGGACGCCGGCGTGACGCTCTACACCGGCGCTTCCGAGATCGGCCAGGGCTCGGACACCATCCAGGTGCAGATTGTCGCCGAGGTGCTGGGCGTGCGCCCGGAACGCATTCGACTGGTCGCCGCGGATACCGAGCTGACGCCGGTGGACCTGGGCAGCTATTCCAGCCGGGTCACGTTTATGGCCGGTAACGCCTGCCTCGAAGCGGCCAAAAACATGCGCGCGCAAATCCTCAACGCGGTGGCCAAGAAATATGGCTGCGACCCGGCGCTGCTCGACGCGCGCGAGGACCATGTTTTCTCCACCGACGATTCGCGCTTGCGCCTTACCTTCGACGAAGCCGTGGCCGTGGCGCTCGACTTCCACGGCGCGCTCGTCGCCCAGGGCACGTACGCCCCGCCGGAAGAGGCCCGCGGCGGCAAGTTCAAGGGCGCGGGCGTGGGGCCGTCGCCCTCGTACAGCTACAGCGCCCAGGTGGCGGAGGTTTCCGTGGACACGGAGACGGGGCAGGTGCGCGTCCACCGCATCGTGGCCGCGCACGACTGCGGCAAGGCGCTCAACCCCATGACCGTCGAGGGGCAGATTGAGGGCTCGGTGTATATGGGTCTAGGCCAGGCGTTGCAGGAAGAAATGGTCTGGAACCACGGCCGGCTGATGAATCCGACGCTGCTCGAATACCGCATCCCTTCTACACTCGAAACGCCCGAGATCGAATCCATCATCGTGGAGAGCCTCGACCCCGAAGGGCCCTTCGGCGCCAAGGAGGCCGGCGAAGGCTCGCTGGCGGCTACCATTCCCGCCGTCGCCAACGCCATCTACGACGCAGTCGGCGTGCGCATCAATACGCTGCCCATCACGCCGGAAAAAATCCTGGCGGCGCTGCGCGAAAAGCAAAAGCTGCCGCGCGGCGGGAACGCCCAGCCGGAAGGCGGCGCGCGATGAGCATGCCCGCGGCTCGTATGGCGCGCCCGAAGAGTGTCGAAGAGGCCGTGCGCATCCTGGCCGATGCCGGCCCCGAAGCCATGATCATCGCCGGCGGCACCGACGTCGTGCCGAACCTCCAGATGAAGCTCTTCTCGCCGCGGCTCCTGGTGGACATCAAGCCCATCGGTGCGCTGCGGGGCATCACCTTTGCCGCCGCCGGCGCGCTGCGCATCGGCGCGCTGACTACGCTGACCGAAATCGTGGCCTCGCCGCTGGTGCGCGCCAAATATGCGGTGCTGGCGAGCGCCGTCGCCACCATCGCCGGACCGCTCCAGCGGAACATGGGCACCCTCGGCGGCAACCTGTGCCTCGAAACGCGCTGCCTGTGGTACAACCAGTCGCAATTCTGGCGCAAAGCGCTGGGCGGATGCCTGAAAAAGGACGGAGAGGTCTGCCACGTCGCGCCGGCCGGCCGGCGCTGCTGGGCCGCCTGGTCGGGCGATTCCGCGCCGGCGCTGCTGACGCTCGACGCCGAAATCGAGCTCACCGGCCCGAACGGCGCGCGGCGCATGCCGCTCGAGAAGTTTTACTTGAACGACGGCATGGACCGCATCGCGCTGGCCCGCGACGAAATGGTCACCGCCGTTTACTTGCCGGCGCGCACCGCCGGCCGCCGGGGCCTCTATCACAAGCTGCGCATCCGCAACTCGATTGATTATCCGCTGGCGGGTGTCGCGGCCGCGCTCGAGGTGGACCGCGGGGGCGTCTGCCGCGCCGCGCGCGTCGCCCTCACCGCCGTCAACCCCGCCCCGCTGCTGGTCCGCGAAGCCGGTGAATGGCTTGTGGGCCAGAAGTTTTCGCCGGAGCTGGTCGAGCGCGTGGCCCATGCCGCCATCCGCACCGGCAAGCCGCTGACCACTTCCGCTTCGACGCCCGTCTATCGCCGCGACATGCTACGCTTGTTCACGCGCCGCGCCCTGGAAGAAGCCTGGCAGGGGAACGGCGCGAACCCCGGGCGCCATCCCGCGGACTGAACCCTGAATCGCCGTGACTCCCGTCATCGACATTCACATCCACATCCAGCCGCTGCACATGTTCAAGCCGCAGGCGCTCGATTTGATCAAGCGCGGCCGCCGTGATTACGCCGACGTGGAAAAGTACTCCGCCGACCCCGCGGCATTCCTCGGGTTTCTCGACGCCGCCGGCGTCGAGCGCGCTGGGCTGATCAACTACGTCAGCCCGGAGGTCATCGGCTTTCCGCCCGAGGTCAACGACTGGATTGCGCGCTACTGCTCCGTTGCGCCGGAGCGCCTGATCGCCTTCGGCTCGGTGCACCCCAGGCACGTAGTTGACGCCGGCGCCGAAGTGGACCGCCTGGCCAAGATCGGCATCCGGGCGCTGAAGGTGCATCCCTCGCACCAGCTCTTCGCGCCCAACGCCTACCGCGACGGCCTCGGGCCGCTCGCCGCGGTGTACGCGCGCGCGCAGGCCCTCGGCCTGCCGGTGATGGTGCATACGGGCACTTCGATTTTTCCCGGAGCGCGCAACCTGTACGCCCAGCCCATTTTCGCCGACGACCTGGGAGTGGACTATCCCGACTTGGTGGTCATCCTGGCGCACGGCGGCCGGCCGTTGTGGATGGACGAGGCCTTCTTCCTGGTCCGCCGGCACAAGAACATGTACATGGATATCTCCGGCATCCCGCCGCAAAAGCTGCTGGAATATTTTCCGCGGCTCGAGGAGATCGCCGATAAAGTTCTGTTCGGCACCGACTGGCCCGGGCCGGGCGTGCCGGATGTCCGCGGGAACATCGCCCGGTTTCAGGCCCTGCCGCTCTCGGAAGCGGCGCGGCGCAAGATTCTCTACGACAACTCCGCGCGCCTGTTCCCGACGCGTTAGGGGGTCGGAGCTTCAGCTCCGACATTCGGGGGCCGATAGTCGGGGCTTCAGCCCCTGAGGTTAGTCATTCCATGGACGGCAGAGCATTCGTCGAGCAACTGAAGGCGGAGAACGAGAGGCTCCTCTCGAAGCTCGATGCCGCGCCCGCTCGGGTCGCGCCGGGCAGCGCCGTCGCGATGGAGAAGACGGGAGCGCCGGTGGTGCCGGGGTGTCAATGGGGCAGGGAAGCAGGTAGGCAGACGGGCATCGGAAAAGGAGTGTAGCCCGCTTCTTTAGAGGCGGGGTTTTCGGCCCAAATGCTTTCTCCGTGATCCCTGTGCCTCTGTGTTCTCTGTGTTGAAGTACTTTCTTGCGAGGCGAAGCGATGGACGTGAACACAATTGCGGTGATTGGCGCGGGGACGATGGGTCGCGGCATCGCCTACGCCGCGGCGCTGGGCGGCTATCGCACCATCTTGGAAGACATCTCCGCGCCCGTGCTCGAGCAGGGCCTGGGGTACATCCGCGAGGCATTCGAGGAGGGCGTGGCGCGGGGCAAGGTGACGCCGCAGCAAAGGGAGCGCGCCCTGGCGGAGCTCGCTACCGCGCGCTCGGTGGAAGACGCCTGCCGCGAAGCTGACTTGGTGATTGAAGCTGTGCCCGAGGAGATGGAGCTGAAGCTCGAAATCTTCACCCTGCTCGACAAATTTGCCAAGCCCGGCTCGATCTTCGCCAGCAATACGTCGGCGCTTTCCATCACCGAGATGGCCGGGGTCACCTTCCGCCCGGAGAAGTGCGTGGGCATGCATTTCTTCAACCCTGTGCCGAAGATGAAGCTGCTCGAGGTGGTCCGCGCGGCGGAGACCTCCGAGGACACCTTGGCCGCCTGCCGCGAGGTCGGCCGGCGCATGGGCAAGGAAGTCGTGGTGGTGCGCGAATCGCCCGGATTCATCACCAGCCGGATGAACGCGCTGATCGGCAACGAAGCCTTCAGCATGCTCGAGGAGGGCATCGCCTCGGCCGAAGACATTGACAAGGCCATGAAGCTCGGCCTGAACCACCCCATGGGCCCGTTTGAGCTGGTGGACCTGGTCGGACTCGATGTCCGCCTGAGCATCCTCGAGTACCTGCACCAGACCCTCGGCGAGAAGTTCCGCCCCTCACCGCTGCTCCGGCAGTACGTCGAGGCCGGACGCCTGGGCCGCAAGTCCGGCCGCGGCGTGTACGACTACCCCGACGCCCATGCCAAAGCGCAGCGCTAGCCGGGTGGCCCATGTTTCGCTTGGTAAGCGAAACGTGGGGCCTTTCGGTTCTGAGATTTTGGGTGGCCCATGTTTCGCTCGTTGAGTGAAACTCGAGTGGCCCATGTTTCGCGTGGTGAGCGAAACGTGGGGCCCTTCGGTTCCTCTTAACACGTCCGTCGTCACTCGACGAAGTCGATGGCAATGAGCGGTGTGCCTCTCCCCGAATAAGCCGCGTAACTGCTCCACACCCAGTCCTTAGGGTCCTTGACCAAGCGCCGCGTCACCGGGTTCCGATGCATGTACTCCAGCTTCTCGCGCCGTTTCTTCGCGCTGTAAACATTGAAGTCATAGAATCGTCGCTGCCAGACTGGCAGGGCTCCCCCTTCCGTTTCTCCGAATCGAAGTATCTCCTGCTGCGCGGACAGCCTCCATTTCCTGCGGTGCAGGCGTTTGGCGACGCGAAGCTTGAGGCTGTGAACGACCGTGGAAGGCGTACCCATCCTGGGCTCGCCGATCAGCAAATGGACGTGCTCGGGCATCACCACATATCCGGCAAGAGCGCAGCGGTACTTTGCTCGCACCTCGTGTAATGCGCGCACGAACGTGTTCCGCGCTCGCACCGTCCCAAGCAACGCAAGCCGCCGGTAACAGCTAAAGGTGATGAAGTGGAGATCGCCTCGGCCGTAGTACCGTTTCAGTTTCTTGGGCATCGAAGAAAGAAACAACCCCACGTTCGCCCGTCTGGGCGAACATGGGGCACCCTCGCGGGTCACTCCGTGGTGACGTCCAGTGATACTATACTCACTCGGTGCGCTCTGGCCATGAAAACGAACCACAAAACCTGACCCACCCGCCCGCGCCTGAAGCCGCCCGTCCGTTATCTTTCAAATCCCAAGCTGCGGCTTCCTGCAAGGAAGTCTATGACAATCGCAATTGGGATTGAGTCGCACGATGGAATTGTGCTGGCAGCCGACCGCCAGATAACGAGTGATGCTGGCTTGAAGTACTACCAGGAAAAGGTCGGGCATCTGCCTTTCGACATGCGCAATGGAATTTTCGACTATTGCTATGCCTATGCTGGCTATCCAGACGCAGCAAAGCATGTTGTTTCTGAGATCGAAGAAAGGTCGCGCGAATTAGACCCAGCGAGGATTACTTTCGGCGTTCTGAAAAAGTGTGTCCAGGAAGTCTTGGAAGATGCGGTCAGGAAGTACAAGAAGCAAATGCACCTAGAGATGTTGATTGTGATTTCGATTTGGGGCCAAGGGTGCAAATTTTTCCGGTCGAAGGGAAAGCTTCTGTCTCCTGCCACCGAAGAATGCCTGGGTGTTGGTGATTCTTCCGTTGTCCATTTTCTTTTCGACAATCTTCTCACAACACGAAAAACTCTCAATCATACAATCCCGCTGTCTATATATGTCATCAAGCAAGCCAAGGAATATATTGATGGATGTGGAGGCCAGACCGATATCATCTACATCACAAAAAAGAATGCAAAGGGACAAGGGCCTCTCTATACGCGACTCTATGAACGTGCCAACCAGATCGAAAAGCAAATGTCGCATATCTTTGATTGGACACCACACCTAGTTGAGTACTTCTTTGATAAAAGAAGGACGAATCAAGATTTTGTGAGTTCGCTTGCTTATTTTCAGCGGGAGATTATGAGGATTAGGGAGAATCTATCCTCTCACGGCCTATTTGAAAAGTCGGAACCGGGCGGGCGGCCCAAGTTCTGAGATTTTGGGTGGCCCATGTTTCGCTGCTGAGCGAAACGTGGGGCCCTTCGGTTCCTCCTAACACCCCAGTCGTCAAGCGACGAAGTCAATGGCAATGATTGAATCCACCCCTTTCCAAAGCGCTTGGCCAACCGCTAGGCTTTGACCTCCCCCTCACCTGCCGGGGCGAGCAGTGGCCCTTCGAATACCCTTCTCGCCACCAAAAAAAATGCGCCAAACCGCAAAAAAATGCGCCAAACGCGCAATCGCTGACACTCATGTTGAGCTATCATGAGTCGCAAAATAAGAAATGGCGCAACCATTGCCCGCGTTAACGAATCACGTGTCTCCAGGGACCGACCATTCGGCTGGGCCGGCGAAATCTGTCTACAATCGCGTAAGTCCTTTAGAACGCATTGATACGAAAAACGCGCCCGCAACTCTTTTAGTATCCACTGATACAAAATCATTGGACTTAAAGTCCTTTAGAATCCACGCTTACAAAAAAGGGGGGGTGGGGGGTCTAGCGGCTATGCCCCGGCAAAGAGTTTTTACCTTCTCCGTTTGCTTTACCTCCCGTTCTTCGGGTGTCCACCGATGAGCTCCCCCCACCATCGCGCTCTTCGCGTCCTCGGGCTGATGTCGGGCACCTCCGCCGACGGCATGGATGTCGCCCTGGTGCAGATTTCCGGCGCGCCGCCCCGCCTGGCCGCAAAGCTGGAACATTTTCTGACGCTGCCCTTCCCGCCCCGAGTGCGTGCCGCACTCCTGCGTCTCGCCGAAGGACTTCCGAGCACACCCGGCGAGGTGAGCCAGCTCAATTTTCTGCTGGGCGAGCTGTTGGCCTGCGCCGCTCTGGCCGCGTGCCGGCGGTTCGGCGTTTCGCCGCGGCAGATCGCCTTGATCGGCTCGCACGGGCATACCGTTTACCACCAGGGCCAGCCAAGCGCGTTCCTGGGGCGCGGCGGCGTGGCCTCGACGCTACAAATCGGCGAGCCGGCGGTGATCGCGGCGCGCACGGGAATCCCTACGGTCGCCGACTTCCGCCCCGCAGACATGGCCGCAGGCGGCCTGGGCGCGCCGCTCGTGCCCTTCGTGGACTATTGGCTCTACCGCGACCCCCGGCGGGGGCGCGCCGCGCTCAACCTGGGCGGCATCGCCAACGTGACGGTGATTCCTGCGGGGGCGCGAGCCGAGCAAGTGTTGGCCTTCGATATCGGGCCGGGCAACATGGTGATGGATGCGCTGGTGCGGCAGTTCTCGCGCGGCCGGCAAGCGATGGACCGCGACGCGCGCATGGCCCGCGGCGGCCGCCTGCTGCCGCGGCTGCTCGAGGAATTCCTCGACGACGCTTATTTCCGCCGGCGGCCGCCGAAAACCGCGGGGCGCGAACAGTTCGGCGAAGCCTACTGCCGGCGCTTGATCGCCTGGGGACGCCGGCACAAGGCGCGCCCCGCCGACCTGGTGCGCACGGCGACGGTGCTGACGGCGCTTGCGGTGGTGGACGCATTCCACCGCTTCATCCTGCCGCGCACGAAAGTCCACGAGCTGATCGTCTCCGGCGGCGGCGCGCACAATCCGCTGCTGATGGCGCAAATCGCGGCGGCGCTGCCGGGCGTCAGAATCACCGGCTCGGCCGATTTCGGCGTGCCGGAGGACGCCAAGGAAGCCTTCGCCTTCGCCATCCTGGCGCACGAGAGCTTTCACCGCCGGCCAGCCAACCTGCCCGGCGCGACAGGCGCGGCCAAAGCGGCGATTCTCGGCAAGGTGTGTTATCCGCCGATCGCGAAGCGGCCAAGGAACTGAGGGAGGTTATGGATCGCGGATGCTATGCAATAGGTTCTAGCTGTTTTGCTTCCCGCGCTTCCCTGCTCACCTGTCTGGCTGCATCCCTGCTTCTACTGGTCGCAGGCTGCGCGAGCAAGAACACCGCGGAGCCCGGTACCGTCACGTTCCTGATCGAAACCATGCCGGCCAACCTGGACCCACGCATCGGCACCGACGCGCAGTCGCAGCACCTGGACAGCTTGATCTTCAGCGGCCTGCTGGAGCGCGACGCGCAGATGAACCTGCGCGGAGACCTGGCCGAGCGCTGGGAGACGCCCGATGCGCTGACCTACATCTTCCACCTGCGCCGCGGAGTGCGCTTCCACAACGGCCAAGCGCTCACCTCGGCGGACGTGAAGTTCACGTTTGACTCCATCCTCTCCGGGGCCGTGCAAACGCCCAAGCGCGGAGCGTTCCGCATGCTGGCGCGCGTGGAAGCGCCCGACGCGCAGACGGTGGTGTTCCGCCTGCGGGAGCCCTATGCGTCGTTCCTGGGGAATCTGGTGCGGCCGGCGGTAGGGATTGTGCCGAGCGGAACAGCAGCGGGGTTCGCACAACATCCCATCGGGTCGGGGCCGTTCCGGTTCGTGAGCGCGCAGCAGGACGAAGAGGTGGTGCTGGAGCGAAACGCGAGTTACTTCGGGCGCGTGCCGAGCGTGGCCCGGGCGCGCTTCCGGATCGTGCCGGAGACAGTGGTGCGGGCGCTGGAACTGCGCAAGGGCAGCGCCGACGTGGTGCTGAACTCGCTTGCGCCGGACATGGTGCCGGTGCTGGCGCGCCAGGCGGAACTGGAAGTGACCCAGCGGCCGGGCACGAACTACGCCTACGTGGCCTTTAACATGGAGGACGCGGCGCTGGCGCGTCGCGAGGTGCGCCAGGCGCTGGCCTACGCCACCAACCGTCAGGAGATGGTCGCCTACCTGCTGCGCGGCCAGGCGCGCCTGGCCGATAGTTTGCTCCCGCCGAACCATTGGGCGTACGAGCCCCACCTGCCCCACTACGGATACGATCCGGCGCGCGCGGAAAGACTGCTGGACGCCGCAGGGTTCCTGGCTCGCGGTGGAGGAAACGGGCGCGGGGTTCGGCTGAAGCTGACGCTCAAGACTTCGACGGAAGAGCCGGCGCGGCTGCTGGGCGAGGTCTTGCAGGAGCAGTGGCGGCGCGTGGGTGTGGAGCTGGAGCTGCGCCCGCTGGAATTCGCGACGCTCTATGCCGACATCACCCGCGGCAATTTCCAGCTCTACACGCTGCGCTGGGTGGGAGCCAACAACGACCCGGACATCTTCGAGTACGTCTTCCACTCGCGCAGGATTCCCCCCGATGGCGCCAACCGCGGGCGCTTCCGCAATGCGCGGCTGGACGCCCTGCTCGACCAGGCACGCGTGGAACCGGAACGGGAGAAACGCCGGCGGACGTACGGCGAGGTCCAGCGCATTGTGGGCGAAGAGCTGCCGTACCTCAGCCTGTGGTATCTCGACAATGTGTGCGTGCATCGCCGGCGCGTAGCGCAGGTGGAGGTGAATCCCACCGGAGATTACGACTTCCTCGGCGACGTCGTTTTGCAGGAACCCCGCCGCTGAATGCGGATGGAAGGGTCAGGGAGCAGGTGCTATTCGCCGAGCGCGGCGCGCACCTCGGCCTCGGAGACGATGCCTTCGCGGAGGATGCGCCACTGGTCGCCGTGGAGATCCACAATGGTGGAGGGCAGCAAGGCGCCCGTCTCGCCCGCGTCGAGCACGAGCGGCAGGCGGTCGCCCATCTGCTTGACGAGCTGCTCGGCGCTGGAGCACGCCGGGAAGCCCGAGAGGTTGGCGCTGGTGCCGGTGATGGGGCTATCGAGCGCAGCGATCAGGTTGCAGGCCACCTGCGACTTGGGCCAGCGCAGCGCCACGCGACCGGTGTTGGCGGTGACTTTCAGGGGCAGGCGGTGCGAGGCGTCCACCAGCAGGGTGAGCGCGCCGGGCCAAAACTTCTGCGCCAGCTTCAGGAAACCGCCGGGCAATTCGCGCGCAAGCAACACGGCCTGCTCGAGGGAATTCACCAGCAGGGGCAAGGCGCGCGTCTCCGGGCGGCCCTTGGCGCGGTAGATGGCCTCGACCGCGGCGAGGTTGAAAGGGTCCGCGGCGATGCCGTAATAGGTGTCCGTGGGAATGCCCACCACGCGGCCGCGGAGGATGAAGTCGGCCGCGTAACGGATGGCATTGGCTTCGGGGGCTTCCGCTGAAACTTTCAGCAGTTCAGCCGGCAAGTTCTTTGCGCCTCTCGATCCCGGACGGGCTTGCGGGACGCGAATTGGTTGATGGCGGAAAACTACCATAGCCCCCGCGCGCCGCGCAAGGCGCGCCGCTTTACCCCCGCAGGCGCCTTTGTTAGTCTGCTGCGCATGACACCGCCAGGAAAAGTTTGGCCGGGGCGCGGTGCGCCGCGCGCCGCCGAGGCCATCGCCAGCCGGGAAAACCGGTGGTTGAAACGATTTCGCGGGGCGTTGCGCGGCGGCGAGCCGGCGACGGACGGCTGCGTGGGCATCGAGGGGCCGCGGCTGGTGGAGGAGGCGCTGCGGTCCGGACTGCGCATAGATGCGGTGCTGGTGAGCGCGTCGGGCGAGCGCCACTTGCAGCGGCTCGTAGAACGGCTGGAGCCGGCAGTGCGCCTGCTGCGCACCTCGGACCGGCTATTTGCCGGCGTCGCCGACACCGAAACGCCGCAGGGCGTGGCGGCGCTGGCGCGCCCTCGCCCGGCAAGCTTTGACGATCTGGTGAAAGGCGTCGCACTGGTGGTGGTGCTGGTGGGCGTGCAGGACCCAGGCAACGTGGGTACGATCCTGCGCGCCGCCGAAGCCTTTGGCGCCAGCGGCGCAGCCACGTGTCCCGCCGGGAGACTGGGGGCAGCGAACCCGTGGGCGCCCAAGGCGCTGCGCGCTTCGGCGGGGGCGGCGCTGCGCCTGCCGGTGGTCCACGGCGCCGGAGCGACCATCCTGCTGGCGCAGTTGCGCATCGCGGGCGTGAAGCTGTTTGCCGCGAGCCCGGCACAGGCCGCGACGGCAAGCCCGCCGGCGCTCGATCTGTGGCAGGCGAACCTGCGCGACCCGGCGGCGCTGCTGGTGGGAAACGAGGGAGCGGGGCTGCCGGCGGAGGTGGAACGCTCGGCCGATGCGCGCGTGCGCATTCCGCTGGCCGCGGGCGTGGAATCGCTCAACGCGGCGGTGGCGGCGTCGGTAATGCTCTACGAGGCGGCGCGACAGCGACGGCTGCACTCGTAGGGGCGTCGAGCGCGGCGGAGGCTCCTCCGCGGCGAAGAAAATGTCCATCCTGACCAAAAAACACAAGCAAGCCGCATCGCGGCAACCGCGCCATCATCGGCGATCTGCGTCTCTGGGGTGCATGAGTGTTGCGCTGGCTTTGGTCCTATGTCTTGCGGGCAGCCCAGCCCCGCAAGACACTCCCACGCTCACCGTGGACGAACATTGCACCGCGTTCGCCTACGCCCCCGACGGCCGCATCGCCTATGCGGTCCGCCACATCCTGACAACGCGGCGACTGGAGATCCAGCGCGACGACATCTGGCTGGTCGGGCGGGACGGCAAACGTCGGCGCATCGTCAACGGCGAAAGGCTGGTGCAGGGCCCGACGCGGTACGGCGGACCGGCGGCGTTCAGCTACACCATCCACTCCCTGCGCTGGTCGCCCGGCGGCACGCGCATGACTGTGGAGCTGCTCACCAGCGAAATGATCGATCAGAGGGGCAACACCCGCGAGGGTCAACTCACGCTGCTGCTGGACGAAAACGGCAAGGAAATTCGCGTGGGCAGCGGGGACAGCGTGATTGCGGAGAGCACGCAGGCCGCCTGGCTCGCCGACGGCGCCACGGTGGTCTACTTGAAAGAAGCGGTCGAGCCAAAGCTGCTCTACGCGATCCACTCGGTGCGGCCGGCGGCCGGGCGCGGCGGCGTGCTGTTCGCCGACCACGTCTTCGCCGCAGCGGCGTGGAACCCGCGACAAAACGCGGGCGTGGGCATCGAACGCGAGCGCAGCCTGCGCGGGGCGCCGCGACTGGTGGCGCTGGACCTGCTGAAGGAGACGCGCCGCGAGCTGGCCACGCTGGAGGGCTATGCGGGCGGGCTCTCGATTTCGCCTTCGGGGGCGAAGGTGGCTTACTTCCGCGACCCCGAGGTGCTGGAAGTGCGCGAGGTGGCGGTGCCCGAGCGCGCGGCGCGGATTCACGTCGCGATGGGCGCCTACCAGTGGGCGGCCGACGAGAATCGCATCCTGCTCAAGCGGGGGCCTGAGCGGCGCTCGGCTGACCTCGCCTGGGTCAGCATTCCGCCAGTGGTGGCGGCGAACGCAAACGCAGCCCGCAGCGGAGCGGCGGCAGAAGTTGCCTTGCGGCCGGTGCTGCACGGACTCAGCTTTCGCGCGTTCGAGGTGTCGCCCGATGGCCGCTCGCTCGCGGTCATCGAGCCCGGCAAGCGGAATCTGCTTGTCTACCCCGTGGAGTGAGCCCATCCAAGACGGGCACGGCAGGCTGCGCCGCTGCGCGTGTCAGGAAGCCGAACGCGCACCGGTGAGGCTAGGTGGCAGGCAGACGGAAGCGCTTGACGTGCTCTTTGAGGATGCAAGCGTCCATGACCACCAGCAGCCCGGCCTGGCGGGCGCCTTCGGCGGCCTGGGAATGAATCACGCCCTCCTGCATCCATACCGCTTTCGCGCGAATGCGGATGGCGCTCTCGACCACTTCGGGGACCATCTCCGAGCGGCGAAAAATGTCCACGATGTCCACCGGTTCGGAGACATCCTCCAGGCGCGCGTAGGACTTCTCGCCGAGGACTTCGCGCTCGTGCGGGTTGATGGGAATGATGCGGTAGCCGGCGGACTGAAGGTACTCGGCAACGCCGTAGCTCGGGCGATGGCGCTTGGAGGAGAGCCCGACGACGGCGATGGTGCGCGCGCTGCGGAGGATTTCGGTGACCGGGTCGGCCGCCGGACGGCGATCGGCGGCGGGATCGGCGAGCGCACTCATCGGCCCGGGCCTCGGGACACAATCGGCGGCGCCCCAGCCAGATTCTCCGGCGCGCGGGGAAGCACGCGGGCGAGCACATCGAGGAATTTTTCATTCTCCGCCCGGGTGCCCACGGTCACGCGGATGGCGTGGGGAAAACCCATCCAGCGCATGGGGCGCACGATCACGCCGAGCTGGAGCAGGGCGTCGGCGATGGGCGTGGTGTCGGCGCCGAGCTCGACGAGCAGAAAATTTCCCAACGAGGGAAGATAGTTGACGCCCAGGGCCGCCAAGCCCTGGGCGAGCTGCGCGAGGCCGGCGCGGTTCGACTCCCTAGAGCGGCGAACGTGCTCGAGATCGTCGAGGGCAGCGAGCGCGGCCGCCTGCGCCACGCCGGAGGTATTGAACGGCGCACGCACCTTGTTCATTTCCGCGAGCAGCGCGGCGGGGCCAACGGCATAGCCGATGCGCAGCCCGGCCAAGCCGTAAACCTTGGAGAAGGTGCGCAGGACAACGAGGTTTCGGCCCTCGCGGACGCGCTCGATGGCGCGGGAATAGTCCGGCCGCTCGACGTACTCGTGGTAAGCCTCGTCGAGCACCATCACCAGCGTTTCCGGCACGCGCGCCAAGAACGCGTCGAAGGCATCGGCGGTGAACATCGTGCCGGTGGGGTTGTTGGGATTGGCCAGGTAAGCGAGTTTGGTGCGCGGGGTGAGGGCACTCGCCAACGCCTGGAGATCACACTCGTGGCCGCGCTGCGGCACTTCCAGCAAGCGCGCACCCCCGGCGCGAATGGAAATGGAGTACAGGGGAAAGGTGCCCGCCGAAGTGGCGCCCGCGTCGCCGTGGTCAAGCAGGGTGCGCGCGGCGAGGTCAATCAGCTCGGTGGAGCCGCAGCCGAGGATGATTTGCTCCAGGCGCACGCCCAGGCGTCCGGCGAGCTTTTCGCGCAGGTAGTGGCCGCCGCCGTCGGGATAGCGGTTGGCTTCGGCCAGGGCCCGGCGCGCCGCCTCGATGGCGAGCGGCGAAGGCCCGAGCGGGTTTTCATTCGACGCCAGCTTCACCGCGTGCAGCTTGAGCTCGCGCTCCACTTCCTCGATGGGTTTGCCGGGAACGTAGGGATCGAGTTCGCGGATAAAACCGGGAACCAGTTGGTGGATGGATTTTGCCATTCGCTTCGCGTCCCTCCGGGATGCCACGAATTTCGTAGAGGTCATCTCATAAATGCCTAAGCCTTTCGAGAGATTGACCTCAGGGGCTAAAGCCCTGGTTTCTTGCGAGCTTCTGATGTCGCGGCTAAAGCCGCGACCCCCTGAACCCATTTCTGAGACAGCTTCTATGCCCCGCCGCGGGGGCCGAACCCGCGTCAGCCGGCCTGCCGCAGCTTCGAGGGCGGCGACTTGCTGGCACGAGCCAGGTGGCGCTCGAGCCCGGCGACTTCACCGGCTTCCAAGTAGCGATAGCGTCCCTCGGGCAGGTCCGCCAAGTCGAGGTTCGCCAGCCGGACCCGTTTCATCTTCTCGACCGGATGGCCGAGCGCGAGCAAGCTCCGGCGAAGCAGGTCCCGGCGCGCCTCGCTGAGCGTAATCTCGTACCAGGGGTTCGCCGCCTGCCGGCCCGCCGGATGCGGCGAGCGCAACGGCCGCAGGCGCGCACGCACTTCCCGCTCGACCCGGCGGCACTCTTCCGGCTGCAATCTTCCTTTCACCTTGACCCAATAGGTCTGCGGCAGGCGCGGCGAGGCCTTCAAGATGCGGTTGGCCAGCTCGCCGTCGCTGGTGAGCAGCAGCAGCCCCGCCGCAGCGTAGTCCAGGCGTCCCACGGGAAAGACGCGCCCGGGAACGCCGTGCAAGAGATGGCGCAGGGTGCGGCGGCCTTCTGGGTCGGCCATGGTGGAAACGACCTGCGGGGGCTTGTGCAGCAGCAAGTAGGTATTCGCGTGGGGAAATCGAACCAGTTTTCCGGCGGCCTCGATGCGGTCGCGCTCGGCGTCGGCCTTGCTCCCGAGCTCGGCGACGACCTTGCCGTTCACGCGCACCTGACCGCTCAAGATGAGCTGCTCGGCATGCCGCCGCGAAGCGATCCCGGCGCGGGCAATGATTTTTTGCAGGCGTTCTAGCATCGGCTGCGATTCTCTCCGGGCCGGGGGAGGGCCCGCAAGGACCGGGGGCACAGCTAGGACACGCCTTCCGGAGCAGAGGGCTCGGACGCTGCGGCGGCGGCCGCGCTTTTTTTCGGGGGTTCCGCGGGCAGCAGCGGCGGGGCCTCAGGCTCCGCGGGCGCGATGCCCTCATCGCTTCCGAGCGCAGCGCGGGCCAGTTGCTCGAACTCCTTCAAGCTGGGCAGCTCGTCCAGGCCGGAGAGCCCGAAGCGCATCAGAAACTCCTTCGACGTGCGATAGAGAATGGGGCGGCCAATCACCGGCTTGCGCCCCGCGGTGGTGATCAGTCTTTTCTCGAGCAGCGTCTTGACCACGCCAGCGCAATTCACCCCGCGGATCTCCTGGATCTCGGGCAGGGTCACGGGCTGCTTGTAGGAGATGACGGCGAGAGTTTCCAGCGCCGGCATGGTGAGCCGCAGGGGCGGGCGCAGGCTCTTGATAAACTGGCGCACCACCTCGTGGTGCTGCGGCTTGGTATAGAACTTGTAGCCGCCCGCCACGGCGCGGATTTCCAGGCCGCGCTCCTCGGCGGCGTAGCTCGCCACCAACTCGTCCAACGCGGCGCGCACGGCGGCCTTTTCGGCACCCACGGCCCCGGCAAGCTGCTCGAGCGTAGCGGGCTCGTCGGCCGCGTAAATAATCGCTTCGAGCGCCCCTTTGAGTTCGGCAGATGTCATGTTTTTCCGGCCTCGAATTCCCCGTCGATTCTTCCCGGGCTTTCGCTGCGATCAAGTCATGCTGAGTCCCCACCCAGCCGGGACGCACGTTGAGATTCTTCGTCCGCCACGGTTCGCCCGCCGGGCGGGCTGACCGCAGGCGGCGGACTCAGAATGACAGCCAGCGAAAACTGCCGTTAATTGTACTGCTCGTCGATTTCCTTCAGCGGCTGCGACCCCGGGTCGCCGCCAGCAAAGACCAGATCAAACATTCTATGCTTGCGCAGCAGGATTTCGCCAAACAAGTGTTGCTGGACAAGCACCACCGCCTGCAAGCGCACCAGCTCGAGCACAGCCAGAAAGGCCACGATCATGGCGTGGCGCGAGGGGCAAGCCTCAAAAAAGGCTTCCAGGCGCACACCCTCGGCGCTGGCCACCAGGTGCTTGCGCAACTGCTCCATCATCTGCGCCACGGTGAACTGTTCGTGCTGGAGCTCGATTTTGACGACCTCGCGGCGCCGCTCGAGCACCTGCTGGAACACTTGCACCAGATCCACCAGCGAGACGACAATCTCGCCCTCGGTCTCCCCGCCCTCGTAGAGCGACCGGTCGGGCCGCGACCAAACGTGCTCTTCGATCTGCTGTTTCTGGTAGAGCATCTGCGCGGCGTTCTTGAACTTTTCGTGCTCGAGCAGACGGTGCACCAGCTCGGCACGCGGGTCGAGCCGCTCGTCGGGGCCGGCCAGGGGGTCGGGCGGAAGCAGCATCTTGGACTTGATGTAAATCAAGGTGGCGGCCATGTAGATGAAGTCGGCGGAAACGTCAATGTCGAGCTGTTCGAGGCGGTGCAGGTAATCGAGGTATTGCCCGGTGATCCGGGCGATGGGGATGTTGTGAATGTCCATCTCCTGCTTGCGGATCAAATCCAGCAGCAGGTCGAGCGGGCCTTCGTAGATTTCGAGTTGGATGCGGTAGGGAGTGGCCACGCTAATTCCCCGTCGCCGTCTGCGACTTGAGCGGCGCGCTTCCGGCCGCCTTGACCGCTTTAGCCGGGCCAAAGATAGCTTCGCGGACGCGGCGCATGGTCTTGCCGGCGGCCTTGCGAGCCTTCTTCGAACCGTCACCGAGGATTTGGTCCACGCGCTCGGGGTGGGCTTCGTACTCGCGCCGGCGAGCACGGATGGGCTCGATCCAGCGGATCAGGTGGTCGGCCATGGCCGCCTTGCACTCGATGCAGCCAATGCCCGCAGTGCGGCAACCTTGGTCGGACCAGGCAATGGTTTCGGGAGTCGAAAACAGCTTGTGCCAACTGAACACCGGACAGACGTCGGGATTGCCGGGGTCCTCGCGGCGCTTGCGGGCCGGGTCGGTCATCATCACTTTTGCTTTCGCGCGGATGGACTCGTCGCTTTCGCCGAGCTCGATGGCGTTGCCATAGCTCTTGGACATTTTACGGCCGTCGGTGCCCAGGATGCGCGGGGTCTCGGTGAGCATGGCCGCAGGCTCGCGCAGTACAGTCTCGAGCCTGAAAAAGTGCTTCAACGCCCCCATCTTCTGCAAGAAATTCGCTATGCCAATCTCACGGACACCAGAAAATAGGCGGATTTCAACATCGCTTGAAGCTCCCTTTGAGTAGTAACCCGCAGGCAAGTTTAAAAATGCCTCTTCGAAAACTCGCATCCTCTGTTCTTGAGTGAGATCGGGACATAATTTAAACCCGTAGAAGAAATTGAATCGGCGGACGATTTCGCGGGTGAGCTCGACGTGGGGCACCTGATCCTCGCCGACGGGCACGAAGTCGGCGTCGTACATGACGATGTCGGCGGACTGGAGGAGCGGGTAGCCGAGGAATCCGTAGGTGTGCAGGTCTTTATCCTTGATGTTTTCGAGCTGCTCTTTATAGGTGGGCACGCGCTCGAGCAGCTCAAGTGGCGTCAGCATGGAGAGCAGCAGGTGCAGCTCGGCGTGTTCGGGCACGGCCGACTGCACGAACAGGGTGCACTTGGCGGGGTCGAGGCCCGCGGCGAGCCAGTCGGTGGCGATCTCCCGAGTATTGGCCTTTATTGCCGAGGTGTCGGCGTAGTCGGTGGTGAGCGCGTGCCAATCGGCGACGAAGAAGAAGCAGTCGAACTCCTCCTGCATGCGCAGCCAGTTGGAGAGCGCGCCGAAATAGTGGCCGATGTGGAGGCGGCCGGTGGGCCGCATGCCGCTGAGCACTCGCTTGCGCTTGGCCACTTCAGCGGCCGCCTTTCGCGTGCGCCGGCTCCTCCGGAGCGTCGGATTGGGTCGAGGCCCGCGGAACGATGTGGGTAACGCCCAGGAGGTCGCGGGCGATGATGAGGCGCTGAATTTCGCTGGTACCCTCGTAGATGGAGAGCACGCGAGCGTCGCGGTACATGCGCTCGACATGGGTCTCGCGCGAGTAGCCCACGGCGCCGTGGACCTGCACGGCCTTGTACACCACTCGGTTGACCATTTCGCTGGCATAGAGCTTGGCGCGCGACGCGGCGGGGCCGAGGGGCCCGGGGCCGTGGTCGCGCAGCCAAGCGGCGTGATGCAGCAGGCAGCGCGCCGCTTCAATTTCGGTTTGCATGTCGGCCAACATCCACTGGATGGCCTGGAACTCGCCGATCGTGCGGCCGAAGGCCCGGCGCTGCTTGGCGTAGCGCACCGACTCCTCGAAGGCACCCTGCGCCAGGCCCACGGCCTGCGCAGCGATGCCCACGCGCCCCGCGTCGAGCGCTTCGAACGCGATCTTCAGGCCCTGCCCCTCCTCGCCCAAACGGTTTTCCACCGGGACCTCGCAATCGGCGAGGACGATTTCCGCCGAAGGCGACGAACGCATGCCCATTTTATCCTCGTGGCGACTCACGCGAAAGCCAGGAAACGCAGGTTCCACGAGAAAAGCGGTTACTCCTCGGGCACCGACGCTGGGGCCGGTTTTAGCGAAAATGAGATAGACCCCGGAGAGGCCGCCGTTGCTGACCCAACTTTTTGTGCCGCTCAGCCGATATAGGTTGCCGTGGCGCACCGCGCGCGTCTCGATGGCGGCGGAGTCGGAGCCGGCCTGCGGCTCGGTGAGGCAGAAGGAGGCCAGGATTTCGCCGCGAGCGAGCCGCGGCAGATAGGTTTTCTTCTGCGCCGGGGTGCCGTGCTTGGCGAGGGGAACGGCGGCGACGGAGTTCGTGACGCTCAGGGCCAGGGCGATCGCCGCATCCACGCGGGCGACCTCTTCGAGCATGAGGACGTGGGTGAGCGTATCGAGGCCCGCCCCGCCCCATTCCTCGGGCACGAGGATGCTGAAGCAGCCCAGTTCACCGAGCCGGCGCAGCTCGGCTGCGGGGAATTTTTCCTCGCGGTCGTACTGGCGGACGACGGGGCGGACCTCGGCCTCCATGAATTGGCGGACGGTGTCGCGGAGCAGGCGCTGGTCGTCGGTGAGGGAAAAATCCATCGCGCGAGGCGTAAAGGGGATGCTAGCACAGGGGAGAAGGAAGTAAAGGAGGCTCTTCCCCCCAGGCGGGAGCCTAGGGACTCGCAGCTATAGCTCTGTGGATGGCGCGGCTACATCTTCAACAATTCGCGGAGGCGCTTGGTCTGGCCGCGGCTGACGGGCACCTCGGCCTGCTTCTTATCGGCCATCTTCAGCACGTAGCTGGACTTGAACCAGGGCACGACTTCCTTGATGTGGTTGATGTTCACCAGGTAAGAGCGGTGGGGGCGCCAGAAGAGGTCGGAATCGAGCGAGGCCTGGAGCTCCTCGAGGGTGCGGTAGTTCGAGGAGCCCTCGAGGTCACGGGCGACGACGGTGATGAGACCGTCCTCGATGGAGGCATAGACGACATCGTCGGCGTCCACCAGGAACAGCCGCTGCTGGGTCTTCACCAGAAGCTTTACCGGCTGCGCCGATTTGCCCACGCCAAGCTGACTGACCAGCGTCTCCAGGCGCTCGGCGGGCGAAGACCTGGCCTCGAGCATCTTCTTGGCGCGCTGGATGGCTTTGGCCACACGGCCCTTGTCGAAGGGTTTGAGCACGTAGTCCACCGCGTTCACCTCGAAGGCCTGCACGGCGTAGTTGTCGTAGGCGGTGGCGAAAACGATGTGCGGCACCTTGACCTTGCGGTCGAGCAGCTTCTTCAACACGCCAAAGCCGTTCAGCCCGGGCATCTGCACGTCGAGGAAGACCAGGTCCGGGGCGTGCTCCTTGATCAGGGCAACCGCTTCCAAACCGTTTCTGCCCTGCCCCACCAGGCTGATCTCGGGAAAACTTTTCAGCAGGTAGGCGAGCTCGTCGCGGGCGGGTTTTTCATCGTCCACGATGAGCGTGTTGATGACCATACCGAAAATCGAAAGAAGAAAATGAATTGCTCGCGGCCAGTATAAGCAAGCCCCCGCCCGCTTTCAACCGCGAGAGGCTCTGTGGAGGGAGCGGGTTTGGGGCAACTGCGGCCAGCGGGAGGCATCCAAACGGGGGCGCCGACGCTTTTCAATGGCTTGCTGCCGGCGCGGCGTTTGCTTCGGCGTTCCCCCGAGCGCACAGCGGTCTCTTTGCACCGCGAGAATGCGACGGGGTACCATGGGCGGGCATGAATCTTCCCAGCAGGATGCATAATCTGGCGCGCTGCGCGCTGGTGGCCGCAGCGGCGCTGGCGGCGAGCGGAACGCCGGCGGGCGCCCAGGCGGGCTACCGCAACCTCGACCCTGGCCGGCCCATCGCCGTGGAAGACGCCCAGCCCATCGAATACCGCGAGTTCGAGTCCGCGGACAGCATCCCGCTGTTCACCCGCCAGCACCGGGGTCAATGGATGCTGAGCTGGGCGCAGGATTTCAAGTGGGGAATCTGGCGCGACCTCGAGCTCGGCTACAGCAGCCAGGACCTGGTCTTCGCGCACCGCAACGGCCGGACTGTGGTGACCTCGAGCGACCAGCAGGTCCACCTGCTTTACAACTTCAACCAGGAGACCCGGCGGTGGCCGGCCTTCGCCATCCGCCCGGAGCTTTCCATCCGCGGCGGAGGATTGGGCAGCCGCCACGAACACGCTGCGCTGAAGTGGATCGTCAGCAAGACCTTTGGCGCAAACCGCGTGCACCTGAACGGGTCGTGGACGCTCGGCCCGACGGAAAGGCCGGGGCGCGGCGGCGAACTGGTGAGCCGGTATTTCTACGGGGCGGCGTACGAGCTCACGCTGCCGCTCAAGTTCATTGTGCTGCTGGCCGACGTGTACGCGCGCAAGCCCATTGACCACAGCCCGACGGAGGTGGTCCTGGAGTTCGGGACGCGCGTGCAGGTGACGCCAAAGCTGGTGATGGACGCGGGCATCTCCACCGGGGCGCTGCGGCCCTCGGCCGGGCCGGACATTGGCTTCACCTTTGGCCTGAGCCACAGCTTCTCAATGCGCTGGCTCTATCCACCCAGGGGGAAGAAATGAATCGCCGAAGATTCCTCGGCCTGGCGGCTGCCGCGGCGGTGGCGCTGCGGGCGTTTCCCTTGGGCGAGCGGGAGGCGTTTGCGCAGATCCAGCGTCGCGGGGAGATCTATCCGTTGGTGGGGCCGTACCGCTACGCGCTGCGCAAGAATTTTCCGACGGTGTACCGCTACTTGAACGCGGTGGACATCGGGCACGGCAGCCTGGGCGAAGTGCTGCTAACCAGCCAGGGCGACGAAGCGCAGGCCATCCATCGCATCGAACACGACGTCTGGAACATGGTCCGGGAGATGTTCCTCGACCCGCGCAAGGCACCGCGCCTGGAGCCCTCCGAGGAAACGGTGGCCCCGGAGAGCGCCAAGGTCGCCTGGCGGCTGAGCCTGGCCTTTGAATGGACGCACATGCTGCACCGGCAGGTGTACGACGTGCTGGCGAGCAAACTGCCTGCCGAGCGCAAAGACCGATACATCCGCGAAGCCTACCTGTGGTATGGCCGCGAGGCGAGCCGCGCGTTTCCCGGAAAGCTGAAGTCGCACGACCTGATGGAGCACCAGTGGTTTTCGCAATACTGGCGGGAGAAATATCCGCGGTTCAATGGGGCCATCTGGGCCTACCACTGGTACCAACTGCGATTGAACGAGACCATGCTGGCCGCCGACGGGGCGGCGCAGCGCGCCGCAGTGGACCAGACCACGGCGGAATTTCGCGCCATGTTCGAGAACCCCGAGCTGCTGCCGCGGCACATGCCCATGGCCCACGAGATCGCGCCGCGCTTTTTGGCGCAGTATCCCGAGATCGCGCAGTGCTTCGACAACCTGCACAGCTTCCACGACATCTACAATGACATCCTGGCCCATCCGCAGATTGCCGATAAACAGGGCGAGGTCTATAAGCAGCTCGCCATCTACCTAGACACGAATCAGGCGCTCGAAACCGCGCCGATGCACCCCTTGCCAGCCGATCTGGGCCCCGAGGAGCTGCGGCGACTGAACCAGCTCACGCACCTGGAACACATGGCCATGATGGTGATGAACTCGAGCGAGGAGGAGATGGCCTTTTCCCGCCTGCCAGGCGAGGAGCGCGCCGCCGCGGTCGAAAAACTCACGCCGGTGATGGCGCAAACATGGCCCAACTTCGAAAAGAAGCACGCTGCGATGGGCCAGTCCGGGCACAAGCACGATTGAAGAGTGTTCGTTGCAGGGGTGAGCGCTCCTGCTTCCCCACTTCCTCGACTTCCCTGGCTTCCCCTCCCTCCTTTGCCTCGCTGGCGCCCGGCATCCTTGCTAAGATGGGCCGCGGAGGCACTCATGGACGCGAAAAGTTTTGCCCGCGAAGTGGAGACGCACGTCCGGCCGGCCAGCTTTCCCGTGGCGGCGAAACTACTGGGCCCGGACGAGCCGGTTCCCGAGAAGGCCAAGCGGCCCTGGCGCGACATGAAGATCCAGATCGCTATCTGCCAGGCTATCGCCATGGCGCGGCGGTACGGCTGGACGGTGGCGGTGGGCGCCGAGGACGTCAACTGCGTGCTGACGAAAACCGCCTTCGGCCTGGCGCCGCTTACCGAGCACTTCACCGCGGGGCATTTGGCCTGCGGGATGTACGCGGAAACCGCCGAGGCCGGCGCGCGCACCGAAGAGGTCACGCACCGCCTGCCCGCTGGGAAATACAAGCACCTGCTGGTGGCGCCGGCGGCGCGGGCCGAGTTCGCGCCGGATGCGGTGGTGATCTATGGCAACGCGGCGCAGGTGATGCGGCTGCTGACCGGAGCGCTGTGGAAGCGCGGCGGCGCCATCACCAGCTCGTTCACCGGGCGCATTGACTGCTCGGACGAAATCATCCGCACGATGCTGACCGGCGACTACCAGGTGATCCTGCCTTGCTACGGCGACCGCGTGTTCGGCCACACGGAGGACTCGGAGATGGCCTTTGCCTTGCCCGGCGCGAAGATGGCGGAGCTGGTGGAGGGCCTGGAGGGCACGCACAAGGGCGGCATCCGCTACCCCATCCCGAGTTTCCTGCGCTTCACGCCGCAGTATCCGAGCCACTATTACGAGCTCGAGCGCATCTGGGCGGCGGATGAATTGCGGGCGAAGTAAGGCTTGTGGTGGCGCCCGCAACGGCGAGCCGCACCGGCGCGTGCTGGGTCCGAAGTGAGGGAAGGATTTCGCCGGAGAGATTCTTCGGTCGCCCGCCCTGGCGGACTCCATCAGAATGACAAGCTCTAAGGCATGGAGCCGCTCAAGGGGAGGCTGATCTTGGCGAGGCGCAGGGCGAGAGTGCTGAGCAGCAAAGTGATGTTCACCGGGCCGGTGTTCGGCGTGCGGCGCGACCGCGTGGTCGAGCCCGGCGGGGTGGCCTCGACGCGCGACGTGGTTACGCACAACGGCTCGGTGGTGCTGCTACCGATCTTCGGCGATGGCCGGGTGCTGCTGGTTCGGCAGTATCGCCACGCCGTGGGGAACTTCCTCTGGGAGCTGGTCGCGGGGCGCATCGAGCCGGGCGAAGCGCCGCTCGCGGCGGCGCGCCGCGAGCTGCGGGAAGAGACAGGTTACACCGCAGAGCGCTTTCGGAAGCTGCTCGACGTGTTCCCCACGCCAGGCTTCGTGAGCGAACGCATGGTGGTCTACGCCGTCGAGGGGCTCAGGCCCGGCGACGCGCGGCCCGAAGCCGACGAGCGCATCGTGGCCAGGCGTTTTCCTCTCCGCCAGCTTGAAGCCATGATGCGCCGGGGGCGGCTGCGCGACGCCAAGTCCATCGCCGGCATCCTTTACTACCTGCGGTTCTGCCGCAAGCCTGCGCGCCGGTGAACTCTCGCGACGACGCTGGCTTGACAGCTTGCTCGGGTTTGGTACACTCCCCCGGGTTTCGCAGCCTGTTTGGGCGGACCTTCAGAGCGTTCTGCCCGGCAGCGGAAGGCTTCCGCAAGCGAGGAGGAGAGTTGAAAGTCACCGGACGAGTGAAGTGGTTCAACAACTCCAAGGGCTATGGCTTCATAGGCCGGGAAGATGGCGCCGATGTATTCGTGCACTACTCGGCCATCGCCGGCGACGGCTACCGGTCGTTGCAGGAGGGCGACACCGTCGAGTTTGAAATCGTGGAGGGCCAGAAGGGCCCGCAGGCTGCCAACGTCATCAAGATTTCCTGAAGCGCTCGCCAAAATCCGGTCGGATGTAGCCGCATTCCATAGACGCCGGGGATTTTCCGCGCATGGGCGATGATGCGAGGAAAACCCCCGCCCGTTCCCGGCAATAGACCGCCGGGGACCCGCCGCGGCGGGCGAAAGGAGCGGGCTACACGACCCTCTCCATGGGCATACAATGTGCGGAGCAGCCCGGGGGAATCCCCGAGATGCGCGGGTGGCCTGTGGGACCGCCATGCCAGCCAATCTGACTCCGGAATATCGCGACGCGGAGCGCGCGTTCAGAGAAGCCTCCACGACGGGGGAAAAAATCGGCGCGCTCGAACACATGCTGGCGGTGATCCCCAAACACAAGGGCACGGAAAAAATGCAGGGCGAGCTGCGCCGGCGGCTGGCCAAGCTGAAGCAAGAATCCGAGCATGCGCGGCGCACCGGTCCCTCGCGCGGCGCCGCGATCCATCACGTCGAAAAAGAGGGCGCGGGACAAGTGGCGCTGGCCGGCGCGGCCAACACCGGGAAGTCGGCGCTGGTGCGGCGGCTGACACACGCCGCGCCCGAGGTGGCCGATTTCCCGTTCACCACGCGCGCGCCGCTGCCGGGGATGATGCCGTTCGAAGACATCCAGATTCAACTGGTGGACCTGCCGCCGCTGGACGCGCAGTTCGGCGAGGCCTGGGTGCCGCAGGCCATCCGCAATGCCGACGCCGTGCTGCTGGTGGTGGACCTAGCCGCAATGGAGCTGCTGGACGAGATCGAAGACACGGTCGCGCTGCTGGAGAAAGCCAAAATCGCGCTGGGGACGCGCGCGGCGCTTCCCTACGGGTACGTGGCCAAGCCAACGCTGGTGGTCGGGAACAAAGTGGACTTGCCCGGCGCGGCAGAAAACTTCCAAGCTTTCACCGAGCTTTACGCCGGGCGCTTCCCGGCCGTGGCCGTGTCCGCGGAAACCGGCCAGGGTCTGGAGGAGTTCAAGCGCGCCGTGTTCGGGATGCTGGGCATCCTGCGCGTCTATACTAAGGAGCCCGGCAAGAAGGCCGAGGTCACCAAGCCCTACGTGCTGCCCGCCGGGGCGACGGTGGCCGAGCTGGCCGGGCGGGTGCACAAAGACCTGCTCACGCACCTGAAGTACGCGCGCGTATGGGGCCACGGCAAGTTCGAAGGGCAGATGGTCCACCGCAGCCACGCGCTGGCCGACCGCGACATCGTGGAGCTGCATACCTGAAGCGGTTTCATCTCTCGCCTTCACCATTTCCACTATAATCAAGCGCCATGGAGAATCGCGAAGTGGCGCGCATCCTGCGGGAGACGGCGCAGCTGCTGGAAATTGACGGCGCGCAGATCGGGCGCTACCGCAGCTACGAGCGGGCCGCCGAGCTGATTGCCAGCCTCTCCGAGCCCATCGCCGAGCTGGCCAAAGACACCGCCAAGCTGACCGAGCTGCCCGGGATCGGCGAGCGCATGGCCGAGCACATCCAGGAAATCCTGAAAAAGGGCGACTACAGCCTGCGGCAAAAGCTGCTGAAGAAATACCCGCACACGCTGCTCGACCTGCTGACGCTGCAATCGCTGGGGCCGAAAAAGGTGGCGCTGCTCTGGCGGACGTTCAAGGCCGGCACAGTGGAGCAGGTGGAAAAGCTGGCCCGCGAGGGGAAACTGCGGGACCTGGCCGGGTTCGGCGAAAAAAGCGAGCAGAACATCCTCCGCGCCGTGGAGGTGTTCAAGAAGTCGTCCGGGCGATTCCATATCCACGTGGCCGACCAGACCGCGGGCAAGCTCATTGCCTACATCGCGCAACTGGGCAAGAAAGTGGAGTCGGTGACGGCGGCGGGCTCGCTGCGGCGCGGCAAAGAGACAGTCGGCGATCTGGACCTGCTGGTAACGCTACCCGCCGGACGGAAGAGCGCGAAAGAGATCGCGGCCATCGCCGATCACGTTCTGAAGTACGCGGGGATCGAGCAAATCCTGGCCCGGGGGGAGAACAAAGTCAGCTTCAACCTGGCCAACGGTTTGCAGGTGGACGTGCGACTGCTGGAGAAGGAGAGCGAGGGCGCGGCGCTGCTTTATTTTACGGGCTCGAAGGAGCACAACGTCACGCTGCGCGGGAGGGCCAACAAGCTGGGCTACACGCTGAACGAATACGCGCTCTCGACGCTGAAGGGCGAACGACGCGTGGCGGGCAAGAGCGAGCAGGAGATCTACGCCAAGCTCAAGCTGGACTACATCGCGCCCGAGCTGCGGGAGAACACCGGCGAAATCGAGACCGCAGCCGAACACCGGCTGCCCAAATTGATCGAGCGGAAAGATATCCGCGGCGACCTGCAGATGCACACGACGGCGAGCGACGGGAGGAACTCCATCGAAGAGATGGGCGAGGCGGCGCGCGCGCTCGGCCACCAGTACATCGCGCTGACCGACCACAGCAAAGCGGTGACCGTGGCCAACGGCCTGGACGAGAAACACATGCTCGAGCAGATCAAGAAGATCCGCGCCGCGGACGCCCGCGGACCGGGCATCCGCCTGCTCGCCGGCGTCGAGGTGGACATCCTGAAGGAAGGCAAACTGGACATGGACGATGAAGTGCTGGCGCAGCTAGACGTTGTGGTGGCCTCAGTGCATTCCTACATGAACCTGGAGCGCGCGGCGATGACCGAGCGACTCCTGGCGGCCATCGAGAACCCCTACACGCAGATCATCGCCCACCCCACCGGGCGGCTGCTGCTGCGGCGCGACCCGTTCGAGTACGACATGGAGAAGGTGCTGGACGCGGCGCGCGCCCACGGCGTGGCCATGGAGTGCAACTCCACTCCCGACCGGCTGGACCTGAAGGACACCTACCTGCACATGGCCAAAGACCGCGGGGTGAAGATCGTGGTCTCGACCGACGCGCACTCGACCGCGAGCCTCGAGTTCATCCGCTACGGCGTGCAGATGGCGCGGCGCGGGTGGCTGGAGAAGAAAGACGTGCTCAATACCCTGCCGCTCGAGGAATTCCTGGGCGCGCTGCGCGCCAAGCCGGGCGCGAGCGCCCGCGCCGCGCGGCGAGGCACCGCGCGCGCCGCCACAGCCAGCCGCAAATAGCTGGAGTCAAGGATGTCCTCCACGGCTGTCTTTCCCGCTGATCATTTAGTGCGGCGTCCCGGAAATATACGCAAGAAGTTAATCATCTTCAGGGGCTAAAGCCCGCTTCCATTCATCGGCTTTATGTCAGGGCTGAAGCCCTGACCCCCTAGAGGGGAAGGCCAGGAACTTAGGGGACGGGACATTAGCAGCCGGCTGAAGAAGTATGATTGGTCGTCGTTCCGAGCGCCGCGGGGAATCAGCTTTCTGTCGGAGTCCAAGAAAACAGCAGATTCCTCTTCGTATCCGGCTCCTCGAAACGACGGGCGGGAGGGTTTTTCAACAAGCTGTTAGGTTTTTCCGCTCGGCTGTAGCTCAGGGTCTCTGTGCCTCGGTGGCTCGCGCGCTTCTGCGTTGCAAAACCCGCGGGGTTCGCGCATGATAATGCGCTTTTCTTGCGCGAGTCCGCCGTGGAGCGGCCTCGCGGGGGATGCTGAGGGGAAACCGGGATGCGCAGGCCAGCCAGCATCGCACCGCCAAAGGGAAAACTGGGCGTGCTCACGCCAGGGATGGGCGCGGTGAGCACGACGTTTGTGGCCGGAGTGGAGCTGGTGCGCAAGGGCGTAGCGCTGCCGATCGGCTCGCTGACGCAGCTCAGCGCCATCCGCCTGGGGAAGCGCACCGAGGGCCGCTCGCCGCTGATCCGGGATTTCGTGCCGCTGGAAAAACTCGACCGGCTGGTCTTCGGCGGGTGGGACATTTTCCCCGACAGCGCCTACGAGGCCGCACGCAAGGCCGGGGTGCTCGAGCCGCACCACCTGGAAAAGGTGAAGGGGCTGCTGGGCGGGATCCGCCCGATGAAGGCCGCCTTCGACCAGCAATACGTCAAAAACCTCGAGGGGAAGCACGTCAAGAAGGGCAAGACGAAATACGATTTGGCCGAGCAGATCCGCGAAGACATCCAACAATTCAAAAAGAAGTCCGGCGCGCAGCGGCTGGTGATGGTGTGGTGCGGCTCGACGGAGGTCTACCTGACGCCGCACGACGTGCACCGCGACCCCACCGGCTTCGAAAAGGCGATGAAGGCGAACCATCCGGCCATCGCGCCCTCAATGCTCTACGCCTGGGCGGCGATTACGAGCGGCGTGCCGTTCGCCAACGGCGCGCCCAACCTGACGGTGGACATCCCGGCGCTCAATGACCTGGCCCGAGAGCACAACGTGCCCATCTGCGGCAAGGACTTCAAGACCGGGCAGACGCTGCTGAAGACCATCCTCGCGCCGGGCTTCAAGGCGCGCATGCTCGGGCTGAATGGCTGGTTTTCCACCAACATCCTGGGCAACCGGGACGGCGAAGTACTCGACGACCCCGAGTCGTTCAAGACCAAGGAAGAATCGAAGCTCGGCGTGCTGGAATACATCCTCCAGCCGCACCTCTACCCGCAGCTCTACGGCAAGATCCACCACAAGGTGCGCATCAACTATTACCCGCCGCGCGGCGACAACAAAGAGGGCTGGGACAACATTGACATCTTCGGCTGGCTGGGCTACCCGATGCAGATCAAGGTGGATTTTCTGTGCCGCGACTCCATCCTGGCGGCGCCGATTGTGCTCGACCTGGTGCTGTTTCTCGACCTGGCCCAGCGCGCCGGCCTGCGCGGCATTCAGGAGTGGCTGAGCTTCTATTTCAAATCGCCCATGTGCGCCCCCGAGCTCTATCCCGAGCACGACCTCTTCATCCAGTTGATGAAGCTGAAGAACACGCTGCGCTGGATGATGGGCGAAGACCTGATCACCCACCTCGGCAACGAATACTACGACTGAACCGGCCAGCCACTACCTGCCTGGACTACCGGCGGCGAAATAACTCCACCGTTTTAGCCCCAGTCAAGCGCGTGACGAGGGCCTCTACGTCTAGGCGCGAGGGAGGGGGTCCCTCCCGCGTATAGCGGTTGATGGCGGGCGGAAACTGTGAGCGATGCTGTGCCAAGGTCGCAAGCTTTCTTTCGTACACTTCCGTGATGTCCAACGTGAGGGTCGGTTCGGCAGTATAGAAATAATAGACTTCTGGAACTCTATAGGCGGGCCCTACCTGAGGGTACTCCAGCGGCCACATGGCTGCCCCGATGGCGTCCGCCGAAACCAAGGCGGCGGTACGGTGATCGCGGTAATGATAGCGGTAGTACGTGGCCCCGGGATCCAAGGCAAACACAATGTCAGGCCGGCGCTTTCGGAGGATTTCCGTCAATTGAATTCGGATCTTCCGCAGGGGCGCAAAATCGAGTTCACCATCCGGATACTTGAGCCAAATCAGGTCAGCGTCTGGAAAACCCAGCGTTCTGTAAGCGGCTGCAGCTTCCTGCATGCGAATATTTCCGATGGTTTCCGCTTGCGTCGAAGGGTCAAACGTGCCCTTTTCTCCGGCTGTGAGGAAAACGACGATCAAGCGGTTGCGATGACCACTGAGAAAGGCCAGAGCTCCGCCGCAGCCAATGATGTCATCATCCGGGTGCGGGGTAATGACGAGGATCGTCTTTTCGCTCAACCCGCGGAAAGGATTGACTTGATTGGCGGCGGTCGGGAGCTTTTCCTGTCCCCGAGCAACGACGCTGCTAAGAAGTAGTCCGAAGAGGAGCAAGGGCGCTCGAATCGTACTCATATCGGTGCACAGAGGGTCTTCACAGAGCTCATTCTAGGCTGCGCGCCAGCGGGGGTCAACGCGCGCCAAGCTCGTTGTTCTTCAGGTTGGAAACTGAGCCGGGCGCGCTGCCGCTGGCGCCGCTTCGACACGGCATTGCTCCGCGCAATTGGCCCATACGGACAGGCCAATCGACGTGACGCTCTGGTACCCGCGGTTCTTGACGGCTCGGGGAAGTTGCGCTAGTGTGCGCAGTTACGCCGCAAGGATTCCGAATCCCCCGCTAAGGAGAGTGGATGGACCCGAAGACAGTTTTGGAATTCGCCGCCAAGCACAACGCCAAAATCCTTGACCTGCGCTTCACCGACCTTCCGGGCCTCTGGCACCACGTCAGTTTCCCCATTCATCAGCTCACCGCGAAGTCTTTTGAAGACGGCTTTGGGATCGACGGCAGCTCCATCCGCGGCTGGGCCTCGATCCACGAGTCGGACATGCTGCTGGTGCCGGACCCGAAAACGCACTTCATGGACCCCTTCCGCGATACGCCCACGCTGGTGATGTTCGGCGACGTCATTGATCCCATCACCAAGCAGCCCTACCCTCGCGACCCGCGACACATCGCGCGCAAGGCGGAGGCCTATCTGGGCTTTTCGGGCGTGGCCGACCAAGCCTTCTTCGGGGCCGAGGCGGAGTTCTTTATCTTCGACAACATCCGCTTCGACCAGACCACGCAGCACGGCTTCTATTTCATTGACGCCGAGGAAGGCCGCTGGAACTCGGGGCGCGAGGAGCACAACCTGGGCTACCGCCCGCGGTATAAGGAAGGCTACTTCCCGGTGCCACCCACCGACCACTACCTGGACCTGCGCACGGACATGGCGCTGCAAATGCAGGCCTGCGGGCTGGACGTGGAATGCCACCACCACGAGGTGGCCACCGCCGGGCAATCGGAAATCGACATCAAGTACGACACGCTGCTGCGCGCCGCCGACAACATGATGCTGTTCAAATACATCGTGCGGAACACCGCGCACCAGTACGGCAAGACGGTGACGTTCATGCCCAAGCCGCTGTTTGGGGATAACGGCTCGGGCATGCACACGCACCAATCGCTGTGGTCGAAGGGCAAGCCGCTGTTTGGCGGCGACAGCTACGCGGGGCTCTCGCAGATGGCGCTGTGGTACATCGGCGGGCTGCTGAAGCACGCGCCCTCGATCGTGGCCTTTGCCGCGCCCACGACGAATTCCTACAAGCGCCTGGTGCCCGGTTACGAAGCGCCCGTCAATCTGGCGTACTCGCGGCGAAACCGCTCGGCAGCGGTGCGCATCCCGATGTATTCGGCCAGCCCGAAGGCCAAGCGGCTGGAGTTCCGCCCACCGGACCCGTCCTGCAACCCCTACCTGGCCTTCGCGGCCATGATGATGGCGGGCCTGGACGGGATCGAAAACAAGATCAATCCCGGGCAGCCACTCGACAAGGACATCTATGACCTCTCGCCCGAGGAATTGAAGAGCGTGCCGTCGCTGCCGGGGTCGCTCGAAGAGTCGTTGCAAGCGCTCGAGGCCGACCACAAGTACCTGCTCAAGGGCGACGTCTTCACCGAGGACGTCATCCAACTGTGGATCAACTACAAGATGAAGAACGAAGTGGATGCAGTGCGCATGCGCCCGCACCCGTACGAGTTCCAGCTTTATTACGACATTTAACGATCCGATTAGGATCGTTATCCCGAGGGAGAAAGGCGACCGAGGGATCTGCTTTTAGTGTAGGGCCGGGGCCGAGAGGCTCCGGCCTTTTTATCTTGCCGTTGGCGCGGCGGGCGCATGTGTGGTGATATAATTTATTCAATGAATCCGAAATCAGGAACCGCACTTCTTGGCGTTGTCATTCTTGCTGGCGGCGATATCGGACTTGAGCACCGGGACTCGCTTGTGCCCCGCGAACACATTCACGCGGAGATGCGAACCGAACCTGTCGCCACGATTGCAAGCTATCTGGCTGCGTCGGGCAGGATGTTGCGTTCAGTGATGCGGAAAATGGAAAACGGCGTTGTGGTGGATACGTTCATGTACGAAGTTGATTTGCCGTTCGATGTAACAATTCAAATCATCCATCACGCAAATCGTGGAACCGGCTATCAATTCTGTTGGCAAGTCCGCCGAATAACGCGCGGCGTTTGCGGGGAATGGGCCGGAAAATTCAAATCGGCTGAGGAAGCTGCCCTGCAAGCTGCGTAACCCGTCCCGGATTTTTAGCCCACAGATGGCCTAAAAGCTGGCTGGTCTGCTGTTTCAATCCCATTGTCCTTGTGTCATTTCTGTAAGTTATGCGGTGTCAACGCGGCCTTTTATTCCAGCTCCATTACGACATTTAGCCGTTTGTTGAGAAAGGGCCATTGTACGTCGGCTTGAGTCCCGACCTTGTCGGGACGAAGAGTCTCTGTGGTGCGAAAAGCCGAAGAGAGGAGGGATTCTTCGTCGCCGCGGGAATTCCCCGCCCCTTCCCGGCAAATGAATCGCCGGGACGCGAAAAGCGCGAAAGGGGCGGGCTACAACTGCTCAGAATGATGGGCGAGACGGTTTTGCAACAGGCTGCGAAAGGAAGAAGAGGCCGAGGAATCGCAGGAAAAGAGTTCTTTCTTCGGCGGCCGCCTGTGGCTCCTCCACCTTCTTAACATTCTCCCCCTCGTGCGCTGTCCTGCTTCCCTGCCCCACTGCTGCGCTATGGTATAAACGCGAAGGATGGACGCTGCGTATGCCAGCATCGCGTTTGCCGAGCCGGCGCGCGCCGAAAACAACCTCGCGCTGATCGAGCGGCGGCTGCCCGCAAACCTTTGGGCCACGCTGCCCGCGCTGCTCGCGCAGATTCCCGACCCTGACAGCGCGCTGAATTTTCTGGAGCGCTACCTGCGCACGGAAGCGGAATCCGCCACGCCGGGCGCGCCGGCCTCGCGCACGGTGGCCTATCTCAAGCGCAACCCCGCCGCGCTGCACCACCTGCTGGTGATTTTCAGCTACAGCCGCTTCCTCTCCGAGACGCTGGTGCAACAGCCGGAGCTGATCACCTGGCTCCATCGGCCGTCGCGCAAAGGGCGCGAATCGGCCGAGAGCCTCGACCGCATCAAGCCGCCCGAAGACCTGCACGAGGAGTTCGCGCGCTTTGAAGCTGTTTCGCTCGAGCACCCGCCAGCGGTGGTCCTGGCGCGGTTCAAGCGCCGCGAGTATTTGCGCATCACGCTGCGCGACGTGCTGGGGCTGGCCACGCTGGCCGAGACTACGCTGGAGCTCTCGAACCTGGCCGACGTGCTGCTGGAGCGCGCGCTGCGCATCTGCGAACAAAAGCTGGGAAATGCTTACGGCACGCCGCAGTTCACCGACGCCGCGGGGAACCGCCACGTCGTGCGCCCGGCCATCCTCTCACTCGGCAAGCTGGGCGGGCAGGAGCTCAACTACAGCTCGGACATTGACCTGATGTTCGTGTACGAGCGCCAGGGCGAAACCTCGGGCGGGCCGCAGGGCGCGATTTCGAACGCCGAATACTTCGTGCGGCTGGCGCAGGCGGGGCTCAAGCTGATCACCGAGGTGACTCCGGAGGGCGCCGTCTTCCGCGTGGACCTGCGCCTGCGGCCGGAAGGCAAGGAGGGCGACCTGGCCACCAGCCTGCCGGCGACGCTGGAGTACTACCGCACGCGGGCGCGCGAATGGGAGCGGCAGATGCTGATCAAGGCGCGCTGCTCGGCCGGCGACGCCGAGACCGGGCGGCGGTTCCTGCGCCAGGTGCAGCCGCTGATCTATCGCAGCGAATTCAACCTGGCCGCGGTGGAAGCGGTGCTCAACGCCCGGCAGGAGATTGCCCGCGACCTGCAACGGCGCGCCGACCACGCCGCCGAGTGGAACGTGAAGCTCTCGCCCGGCGGCATCCGCGACATCGAATTCCTGGCGCAGTGCCTGCAGCGGCTGTATGGCGGCGCCGACCCCTGGCTGCGGTCGAGCGCGACGCTGGTGGCGCTGCAGCGGCTGCACGACAAGGGCTTGCTGACCGGCCGCGACTTCTTCCGTCTCAGCAACGCGTACCAATTCCTGCGCCGGGTGGAGCACCGGCTGCAATTGCGCGACGGCCTGCAGCGCCACACGCTGCCGGAAGCGCCCGACGCGCTCGAGCGGCTGGCGCGGCGCTGCGGCATCGAGCCCGCCGCAGCCGAGGGCCGTACCGCGGCCGAGCAGTTGCTCCACCGGCTGTCGCAGCATTTCGCCGAAGTCCGCGAGATCTACGACCGGATCCTGGCCCTGCGCACGCCTGCACCGCGGCCGGCGGAAGAGGCGGTGGAGAGCGATCCCGGCTCGGGGGCGCTGCTGCGCCGGCTGCGCGTGGAGTCGCCCGGAGTTGCCGAAAGCGTGGAGCAGGCGATTGCCGGGCAGAGCGCTACGCGAGACGCCTACGCGCGCCGCGGCCTGCTGCGCTTCCTCGGCTCGGCGGTGCTGGACGCGGGGGTGATGGCGCAGCTCGAAGCGCATCCCGAGTGGCTGGCAGGCGCCGCAGAGCTGTTCGCCCGCAGCGACCTCGCCGTGGAGATGCTGTCGCGGCATCCCGAGGAAATTCCCGTGGTGGCCGACCCGGGCTTGGCCGGCTTCCGCGGGCCGCTGCCCGAGCCGCCCGGGGCAGACATCGAGGAGGCCATGGCCGCGGTGCGCATCGGCTATCGCCGCAGCGTTCTGGCCACCGTCGTCCGGGCGCTGCTGGGAGCTTCGCAGCCCTTTGAGACGTTTGCGACGCTGACGCGCCTGGCCGAAGAGGCCCTGGCGGCCGCACTGGAGGAGGCCGCACGCGAGACGCTCGGAGGCAGCGACCTCGGCACCGGGCCGCTCGCCGTACTCGGGCTCGGGCGACTGGGCAGCGGGGAAATGGACATCGGCTCGGACGCCGACCTGGTGTTCGTCGCCGACGAGAAGCTCTCGAGCGAAAGCCGCGAGCCGTGGCGGCGCCTGGCCGAGCGGTTTGTGCACGCCGCCGGCAGCCACACCCGCGAAGGACTGCTGTTTCCGGTGGACACGCGGCTGCGGCCTCGCGGCGGCGAGGGCGAAATCGTGCAATCGACCGGTTACCTGCGCGAGTATTTCCGCAGCGAGGCCGAAGCGTGGGAGGCAGCCACGTTTCTCAAGGCGCGGCCAATCGCCGGGAACCTCGCGCTCGGCGCCGAGGCCATCCGCCAAGTCCACGCCATCCTCGCCGAGCGCTTCGGTGACACTGCGGAACTGGCCGAGCAACTGGCGCGCACGCGCGAGCGGCTGGAGACGGAAGGGACGGACCCGGCGCGCACACTGGGGAGCAAAGGCGAGTTCAAGAAGATGGCCGGGGGCTACTACGACGTCGAGTACATCCTCGCGTTCCTGTTCCTGACCCGCGGCCTGCCGCGCGGCCTGGGGACCGGCGGGCAGGTACTGCGACAGATTGCCGCGCTGGAATCGGCCAGCCCGGAAGCGGCGGGATTGACCACCACGCAGGCGCAGATGCTGCGCGCCGCCGCGCTGCTCTATCGCAGCCTGGACCACGCGTTGCGCCTGGTGAGCGGGCGCCCGGCCAACCGCTTGCCCGAGCCCGCCCTGGCCGAACGCGTCAGCGGCCTGCTGGCACGCTGGAACCTACCACTACCCGACGGCGTCGAGGCGGCGGTCGAGAACATGCGCCGGCAGACGCGCGCTCTTTACGAGCAGATCGTCCTCGCCGCGCGCCGCTAGCCTGCCCAAACTGTTGCATCAATTGCGCACGCGCGGTCCGCAGCATTCTTTTTTAAATCGGCAACCCAGACCATACTGACTCCAGGCAGTCGCTCTCGGCGCGGCGGGCTGCGAATCTTTCCTTCGGGCAGGGCGCGCCCAGGGAGCGGATCGCGACGCGGATGGAAACGATGAGACGAACCGTTTGCCTGTGCGCCTCCACTTTTCCCATCGCTTTACTGGTCTTCTCTTGCGGCGCCGGCCGGGCTTACGGACAAGGCGGTCCTCCCGCTGCTCCCCCGGCCGCGTCCGCGAGCTCACCGCAGAATGTTGCCCCACCGCCCAGCAATCCCGATCTCTCCGCATGTGTGGAGCCCGCACCGCTGCTGTCGCTTGACGAATACGATGGGGCATTCAAGAAAACGATCGGCTTCTTTGCCCGCAAGCTGGAGCGCAAAACTGCGCACCGCCCGCATCACAGGCCGGGCGCGACGCTCTGTTCACTGGACACGGGAGAAAAGTTTCGCCTGTTTGTGGACGATACTCTGGAGCCGGGAACATTCTTGGTGGCAGGTTTCTATGGCGGCCTCTCGCAAGCTCAGAATAGCGATGCAAAATTCGGGCAGGGCGCTCCCGGTTTCGGCAAACGCTACGGCGCGGCCCTGGCCGACCAAGCTTCCAGCAGTTTCTTTGGGACCTTTCTCTATCCGGCCATCTTTCGCCAAGACCCCCGCTACTACCGCATGTCGCACGGCAGCGGCTCCCGGCGGCTATGGCATGCCGTGCGCCACACCTTCGTGGCTCGCGGGGACTCGGGCAAACTGATGTTCAATTTTTCCGAATGGATGGGAACGGCGAGCGCGCAGGTCCTGAGCAACGTGTATCACCCGGGGAATCGCCGGGGTGTCGCGCCCGCCGTGCAAGGAGCGGCCGTTACCATCGCTGCGGACATGGGACTGGATGTGGTGCGAGAATTCTGGCCGGAGATTGCCCGCGAGTTTCGCCTGCCCTTCCGCAGGCGCGTGCCTGAGCCAGCCCAGGCCGCTCGGAACGAAGGTTCCAAGTAAATCTGCAGCGGGGACGCGAGCACCAGGCCCGGGCGTGCCGCAAAGGCCGCAGGCCGGTGCGGCCCAGCGGGCTTTGTGCTATCGTGTCGAGCTTGCGCGGTCGCGGCGTTACGATCGGCGAATTCTCTCGCGCGTTTCGCCGCACCGGAGTGATAAGAGGTAAAGCACGATGAAGGCGTCGTACAACGGCATCGCTGTACCGACGGAGGGCGCCGCGATCGAGTACTCCGGCGGGGCGTTCCGCATTGCGGACCGCCCCATCATCCCGTTCATCGAGGGCGACGGCACGGGCCGCGACATCTGGAAAGCGTCGCGGCGCGTTTTCGACGCGGCGGTTGAGCGCGCCTACGGCGGCAAGCGCAAGGTCGTATGGTTTGAAGTCTTCGCCGGCGAAAAAGCCTACCACGATTTTCAGAAGTGGCTGCCGGAGGATACCGTCGAGGCCATCCGCGACTTCCGCATAGCCATCAAGGGCCCGCTGACCACCCCGGTGGGCGGCGGCATCCGCTCACTGAATGTGGCCCTGCGCCAGATCCTCGACCTGTACGCCTGTGTGCGCCCGGTGCGCTACTTCCCGGGTGTGCCCTCGCCGGTGAAGCATCCAGAGCGGATGAACGTGATCATCTTCCGCGAGAACACCGAGGACGTGTATGCGGGGATCGAGTGGCGGTCGGGCTCGGTCGAGGTGATGAAGCTGCTGGACTTCTTGAACACGGAAATGCTGAAGGATACGGGCAAGCAGATCCGCTGGGATTCGGGCGTGGGGATCAAGCCGATATCGCCCAGCGGCACGAAGCGCCTGGTGCGGCGGGCCGTGCGTCATGCGCTCGATGCCCGGCGCCGCCTGGTCACCCTGGTGCACAAGGGCAACATCCAGAAGTTCACCGAGGGAGCCTTCCGCGATTGGGGCTACGAGCTGGCCAAGGAGGAGTTCCGCGCGGAGGTGGTCACCGAACGCGAGAGCTGGATCCTAGATAACAAGGACCGCAACCCCGGGCTGAGCATCGAGCAGAATGCGGCGATGATCGAGCCCGGGCTGGAGAGAGCCGCGGAAAAGTTTCAGAAGGAAGTGCAGGCGGAGGTGAAGCAGGCGCCCGACGCGATTTATGCCACGCACGGCAAAGTGCAGTGGAAGCAGAAACTGATGGTGAACGACCGCATCGCCGATTCGATTTTTCAGCAGGTGCTGACGCGCGCCGACGAATACGACGTGCTGGCCACACCCAACCTGAACGGCGACTACCTCTCGGACGCCTGCGCCGCGCAGATCGGCGGGCTGGGCATGGCGCCCGGGGCGAATATCGGCGACGGCTACGGCTGCTTCGAGGCCACGCACGGCACAGCGCCGAAGTACGCCGATAAAGACGTCATCAACCCCAGCTCGGTGATGCTCTCGGGCGCGATGATGTTCGACTTCCTCGGCTGGGGCGAGGCGGCGCGGCTGATCGAAGAGGGCATCGCCCGCACCATCCAGCAGAAGCGCGTGACCTACGACCTGGAGCGGCTGATGGAGGGCGCGACGA
>OBEQ010233234.1_pt1 | contig 113234 bp, 99 predicted proteins | sample 1670901 | NCBI WGS metagenome assembly OBEQ01 (sample SAMEA104232315, study PRJEB22302) | groundwater metagenome | biome: forest; feature: aquifer; material: groundwater | place: USA | collected 2011-08-07 | depth 5.4 m
GAAAAGGTAAAGGAAACGCTGTGAGGCTAGGGTTTTCAGCAGCGACGGGAGATATACTTATGATCCTGGATAGCGACCTAACGGTATCGCCGGAAGAGTTACAAAAATTCTACAATGCTTTAGTAACTGGCAAGGGAGAGTTTATCAATGGCTGTCGGTTGATTTATCCTATGGATGACGGAGCTATGCAATTTCTAAATACGCTCGGAAATAAATTCTTTAGTCGAGCGTTTTCCTATCTATTGGAACAACCGTTTAAGGATACGCTCTGCGGAACAAAGGTTCTGTATCGTGAAGATTACGAACAACTTGCCCAAAACAGAAGTTATTTTGGAGAATTTGATCCGTTTGGGGATTTCGACCTCCTCTTTGGAGCATCAAAAATGAATTTAAAGATTATAGAACTGCCGGTTCGATATCGTTCTAGAATTTACGGTACAACCAAAATTAGTCGCTTCAGACACGGCTTGCTTTTGGTGCAGATGTGCTTATTTGCATTGAGGAAGCTTAAGTTTATTTGATTGGTTTGAATTTCATTCAATATGGTTACTGAAATTGGAGATGCAAAATTGTATGGTAAACAACCAGCAACTAACGCTGATGCCATATCTGTTACAGAAGAACAGCAAAGAAGAATCCGCACCAAAGGTTTTCTTCGTGCGGTATATGAACGGTTCTATTCTGAGATGGTTGATTGGACGGACAAGGTGCCCGAAGGGCCGCGCGTGGAGATTGGATCAGGGGGCGGATTAGGACGCACGCTTCTTCCCAACGTTTTTTGTTCGGATGTGGTGAGTATCGAAGAAATTGATGTAGTTTTGGAGGCGGAACATCTCCCTTTTTCGTCGTGCAGCATATCAGCCTTTTATTTATTGAACACGCTTCATCATTTGAATTCGCCGATTTCGTTCTTTCGAGAGGCAATACGATGTTTAAAGCCGAAAGGAAGAATAGTATGCATCGAGCCCTACAACTCAATTCTTAGCCGATTTCTGTACAGTAATTTTCACAAAGAAACGTTTGATACTACAGTCGACTGGACAATAGGAAATAGACGAGGGAGGTTAAGCGGTGGGAACAATGCGTTACCTTGGATTATTTTTGGCCGTGACGTTAGGCGTTTCAAAGAGCAATTTTGCGAACTAGATATCATACGTATTTTTCCACACACGTGGCTGTCTTACGTTCTGAGCGGGGGAGTATCTAGCGGATTGTCGGCCCCAACAGTATTTTGTAAACCAGCTGTATGGATTGAAAAAATGTTATCCTCGTTCCAGCGGGAATTGAGTTTATTCTTTACGGTCGTATTGGAAAAAAATCCGACTAGGCTCAATAAATTCATCACACATTCATAAATTTATGCGAAAAATATTTAAAAAAATATTTACGTTACTTCTTGTTGGTGAACAAACGAAATTATATTTGCTCATCGGCGCGATGATTGGCGTTGCGTTATTCGATATGATTGGCGTTGCGTCCATATTTCCATTTTTAACCGTGATGTCAAATCCCCAAGTTATTCAAACGAATGCAAAGCTACAATGGATATACAATCAATTTGGATTTTCAAGTAAAGATTTGTTTCTAGTCACCCTTGGAGTGGTTTCTTTTGTTATCCTTCTTATTAATAATGTGTTTCGCGCTGGTGTTGCTATTGCATTGCTACGGTTTATTTGGCTGAAACGCTATATCATATCGAAACAACTGTTGTCGAAGTACCTGTATGGGCCCTACGCATTTTTTCTGAATCGAAATACGTCAGAACTAACAGCCTATTTAATATCGGAAGTTGCTCGCGTTATCAGCGGCGTGCTTATTCCTTCTATGCAGGTGTTCGCTAGGTCTCTTTCAGCTACACTAATACTCATATTATTATTTGCGACAGACCCTATCGTGGCGTTGGTGATCATAGGCATTATGGGCGGAGGGTATACCTTAGTTTATGTCTTTTCAAGAAAGATACTTTTTCGAACAGGTGAAGAATTATCAAAAAATAGCAAAAAGATGTACAAAGCGCTTAATGAGGCTTTCGGAGGCATTAAAGATATAAAACTTTTAGGAAAGGAGCGTATTTTTATCGAGCGTTATGGTGAACCTACAAAGAAATGCACTGATTCATATTGTTCTCAATTTGTGATTTCCCAGTTTCCTCGCTACGCTTTTGAAATTTTGACCTTCGGGGGAGTTTTATGTGCGACGATTTATATTGCCGTTATAAAGAAAGATTATCAACAAGTTATTCCCCTTATCGGTATGTACATATTTTCTGCGTATCGCCTTATGCCTGCACTGCAACAGATTTTTCAAGATATAACTTCAATACGCTTTAACCTTCCGGCGCTAGAGACCATCTACGACGATTATATCAATTGTACGCAAGACAGGCGGGATTCGGCCACTCAATCTGATCGTATAATGGCGTTTTCACAGAAAATCGAATTTCATAATATTTCATTTCAATATCCGAAAGCACAAAAATCTGTTATCGAGAATTTTAATCTTATTATTAAAGCGAATACAACAGTAGGGTTTGTGGGCGGCACCGGTGCGGGAAAGACCACTTTGGTTGATATTTTTCTTGGATTGTTGTGTTCTCAGAATGGAGACATACGGGTAGATAATATAAAATTGAGTGTAGACAATCTACGTATGTGGCAAGCAAATATTGGATACGTTCCTCAGCATATTTATCTCTGCGATGATACTGTTACACGTAACATAGCCTTTGGTATTTCAGACGGTGAAATCGATTCTGAGTCTGTTCGACGGTCAGCGCAATTAGCTAATATTCATGAATTCATCACTAAGGAACTTTCCAACGGTTACGAAACTGAAGTTGGCGAGAGAGGGATACGTCTTAGTGGTGGACAAAGGCAGCGCATAGGTATTGCCCGAGCGCTTTATCACAACCCTTCGGTGGTAGTTTTTGATGAGGCGACCAGCGCTCTTGATGGAATTATGGAAGATACGATTATGGAAGCTATTCATAATTTAGCGTATAAGAAAACCGTTATTATTGTTGCGCACAGACTTAGCACAGTAAAAGAGTGCGATATCATTTACTTGTTAGAACAAGGAAAAATAATCGACCAGGGTACTTATCAGGAACTTCTAGCAAAGAGTGAACAATTCCGTAAGATGGCCAAAGTAGTTTCTGCGGCGTCATGAATCGGACTTTATACCAACGCTCTGCGATCTCATTACTTTATAAAATTATCGGTTTTGTATCGAGACAGAATAGTCATGGTTTTTTTGCTTAGAGTTTGCAAATATGAAATCCAGTTGGCTTGAAAGAAATTGTTATCCCGCATCTGTGGAAAATATTCCGTATGGGCGGCAGTGTGTCGATGATGATGATATCGCAGCTGTAATTGAAGTTTTAAAATCCCGATCTATTACGCAAGGTCCAAGAATACATGAATTTGAATCAGCCTTATGTCAGTTAACGGGTGCATCGGCGGCAGTCGCGGTTAATTCCGGTGCTTCCGCTCTACACATCGCATGTTTGGCTGCGGAAGTTTGCTCAGGTACTGAGGTGATCACTTCTCCTATCACATTTGTTGCTTCAGCTAATTGCGCTGTCTACTGCGGAGGGAAACCCGTTTTTGCCGATATTGATCCGCGCACATATAATATATCACCGCAAGAGATTAAGAAGAAGATCAACGAGCGAACCAGGGCGATTATCCCGGTTCATTTTGCAGGTCAGAGTTGTGATATGGAAGCTATTAGAGGGATTGTGAACGATTGTGAAAAGAAATATGGGCATAAAATATATATTATCGAAGATGCTTGTCATGCCCTAGCCTCTCGTTATCAAGGAACGAACGTCGGTTCCTGCGCTTATTCTGATATGGCCGTTTTTAGTTTTCATCCCGTGAAGCATATTACAACGGGTGAGGGCGGAGCCGTGTTAACCAACGATGATAAGTTACTGAGGAAATTAAGCTCCTTGCGGTCACACGGTATTACGAGCAATCCTGAAGAATTTCTTTATAAAGAGAATGCATTCGAAAATGCCGCGAATGCGGCAGAGAGATCAATAAAAAATCAATGGTACTACGAACAGCATTATCTAGGACATAACTACAGAATAACAGATATTCAATGTGCTTTGGGCATCTCTCAGCTGAAAAAAATAGAAAAGTTTCGTGAGAGGAGGCGGGAGATTATCCATTACTACAATACGGCTTTCAGGGGATTTAAGTATTTAACCATTCCGTTTGAGGAGGGATCTTGCGATAGCAATTTTCATCTTTACGTTCTTCAGTTTGATTTTGAGAAGATCAGAATGTCCAGGGCGCATGTTATGGCCGAGCTGGCGAAAAAAAGGATTCAGACGCAGGTCCATTATATCCCTGTCTATACGCAGCCTTTTTATCGAAAGAAATTTTGTACAAACTGGGGAGATTGCCCACAGGCGGAGCTGTATTACAAGAAATGCTTATCTATTCCGCTTTTTCCCGCAATGTCCGATCAAGACGTCAAGGATGTTGTTGGCGCCATAACGGAATTATTCAACTAAATGAAACAATGTAAATCAGCAGTATATTACATCGAAAATCTTACAGTGATTTCTTGGGTGTTTTATATTTTTCCATATCTCATGAACGGCACGCCGAAAGCGTTCCAAGATGAAAAACAAATTTATTATTTTAGTAATTCTAAAGCAGGGTTCTGGTTGGCAAAGTTCACTGCATGGATTACGAAAAAAAAGCTTAAAAGAGCAGATTTTAGGCAAGGAGATACGCGTGATCAAGATGGCAATTTAGTATGGATGAGTACAATACGGGATGCTCTTGCGCTTGTGGAGGATATTAAAAATAATTATGAGTTTCAAAGGGCTATAAGTAGTTTTGCTAACGTAAATAGCTTAGATTTATTTTTGGGAAAGCAGCTTATGTGTAATGATCTCATGACCACAGACGCATTTTTGTTGCTCAAATTTATTTTCTTTGTTCGATGTATTGAACAGCAAGAGAGTTTGAATAATACCGGCCGCATTGACGAACAAGATATCTTTCTATTTATGCAGGAAAGGCCATGGTTTGCGGAGATTGCGAAATTTGTGAAATCAAGAGGAATAAAAGTTGTTTCTACGGGAAATGTGTATCTGTATTTTAAAATATTTGTTTTGAAATGTGATCCTTTGATAATTATGATGAAGGATTTGTGCAAGAAAGCCGCATTTTATATGATGGCAGTACGATATACATTGAGAGAGCGATTATTGCCAAACCGATCATATCGGATTGGCACGGACAGCGGTGTTTTTCAGAGCGGCGGTAAAGGATTCGATAATGATCAGCCGCGTATAGCGGTTGAGCATTACGGATATCTTAATTTTGATTCACCTGAAATGTTTTCAGATTTATTTTTTCTTCAGAAATCATCTTCTTATTCAAATAATATTTTAATTTATTTTGGCCTTCCGAAAGCCCCTATCGGTGATGAGAAATTAGATGAAATTTGGAAGCGCGGAATGGCGGCTATTGTTACCAATCCGCTAGCATCGGCCACTCCGCGTGCCCCCCTTTTCAATCATAGGAGAAGAAGAAGCGTGCCGGTTCCATTTGATTATCCAGATAAGAAAAAGGCAGATGGTTCTAGCGGCCAATGGTTGCAACGGCACGTTTCTGATTATCTCAAACGATGCAATTACTGGGCAGATTTTTTTACGCAGCACAATGTTAAAATTCATGTTACTTGGTTTAAGTACAGTCCCGATCATTGCGCTATCCTTGATGCTTTGAAAAGTACGGGGGGTGCGGGTGTTATTTGCGAGCGATCGTGCGATTATTTTCTAGCTCCTTGGACATTTACTACGGCCGACGTGGTCTTTGGCTTTTCGAAATGGGGGGCACATCTTGAACGAGACAAGAGTTCTCGGATTCCTTATTATGTGCTAACGGGCTATTTAGGTGATTATAGGTTTGCTTTGCTGCAAGAACAAGCGGATCAAATCAGAGATCGTATTAAAAGTCGGGGGGCTAAGAGGATTATAGCTTATTTTGATGAGCACGCTAGGAATCATCCGCGCTGGAACCTCGCCTATAGTGTAACGCTTGAGCATTATTCGTACTTACTAACCAAAGTATTGGAGAATCCATGGTTCGGCCTTATCTTGAAACCAAAGGTTCCATCGTCGTTGAGATCGAGGTTGGGGTCTGTTTCTGAACTGTTGCACCGTGCGGAGAAAACCGGAAGGTGTTACGTTTTTGAAGATGGAACGGTGCAGGGGTCGTATCCGCCGGCAGCAGCTTCTTTGGGGGCAGACATCGCTATCCACGGTCATTTGTTCGCAGCAACGGCAGGAGTTGAGTCGGCTCTAGCCGGAGTTCCTACGCTTTTTATGGATTGCGAAGGCGTTTCGGAAAGCCCGTTAAGAATTTTAGGAGACGGAAAAGTTATTTTTAAAGATATGGAACATCTTTGGCTGACCTGTGTAAACCACTGGAATCGTCCAAAGGGAATCCCAGGATTTGGCGACTGGTCACAAATATTAGATGAGCTAGATCCTTTTCGAGATGGTCGGGCTGCTGAAAGAATGGGGACTTATTTAGAATGGTTGACGGAAGGGTTTAAGGCGGGACTGCCCAAAGAAACCGTTTTAGCTGATGCGGCTGAGCGATACGCCAAGTTATGGGGAAGAGATAAGATTCTGTCTGTTAATGCACCAACTAATATCAAAGATTTTAGCAAAAGCTGTCTAGTTTGAATTGGATAGCCTAGGAAAATTATGTCTAAAAATTTCTTTATTTCAAATCATAACATCGGCGTTGATCCCTGCTATGTAATTGCAGAGATTGGATCTAATCATGACAGGGACAAGTCAAGGGCGTTTGAGATGATTCAATATGCAGCGCAAGCGGGTGCCAATGCGGCAAAATTTCAGCTTTTTAAGGCGGACCGAATAGCCGCCAATGTTGATTTTCCTGAGACTCGGCTTAGCGGTTCTTTTGCTAAGTTCGGAAAAAATGTTTATGATCTTTACAAGGGCATGGAATTGCCGGATTCTTGGTTGCGCGAACTTCACGCTTGCTGTAAAGAACATAAGATTGACTTTTTGGTAACTCCTTTTGATGAGGAGAGTGCCGACAAAATAGCAGCAACCGGGGTTCCTGCCATAAAAATTTCTTCATTCGAAATTACGCACATACCCCTTTTAAAGCATATAGCCAAGCTTCATTTGCCGGTACTTTTATCCACAGGCATGGCAGACCTTGGCGAAATTGAATTGGCGATCAAAACAATTCGCAATGCCGGCGAGCAAAGAATCGCACTTTTTCATTGTGGTATAGATTATCCCGCACCATTCGACAGCGTGAATTTACGAACCTTAGAGACGTTGAGAGTGGCTTTTGATTGTCCTGTTGGTTACTCTGACCATACGAAAGGTATAGCTGTTCCCATAGCGGCTGTGGCGTTAGGGGCGCGATTATACGAAAAGCATGTAACCTTATCCGTAGGGAAATCTCCGGATCATGATTTTGCATTAACTATGGATGAATTTACTCAAATGGTTGCAGGGATAAGACAGTGCGAAGCTGCTTTGGGTCATGGGATTAAGGGAGTTCAAGATAACGAACGCATTTACCGCATAAAGGGGCGTCGCTCAATATTCATTGTTCAGGACGTAAAAAGGGGCGAACATTTTAACGAACGGAATTTAGCCATTTTGCGTCCGGGAACAGGGCTCTCCCCGTTGCGGTTTGAGGAAATACTGGGAAAAAGCGCGACGCGAGATATTCAAGCTCCGGCATTGTTAACAGACGGGGATTGGCAGAGTGCAATGTGAAAGTTGTTTTTATAACAGAAGGGGGTAAAAATTTTGGATTTGGTCATGTGGTTAGGTGCGCGGCCTTGTTAGAAGCATTTAATGAAAGAGGTATCGAATCTGAATTTATTGTTAACGCAGATGATACGGTAAACGGAATACTAGAAAATATTAAACATCATAAGTTAGATTGGCTGGCTTCAAATAGGAAGGTTTTACGGACAATTGGCAAACACGATATTGTTATCATCGATTCATATTTAGCAAATTTTAATTCCTATGAGGAGATAACTAAGAGGGCTAGAAAGGCCGTTTATATTGATGATTATGGTCGCATGCGGTATCCCAGGGGCACTGTTATAAACAGCGCAATTTATGCAGAAGAACTCAAATATCCACAGGATAACGAGAGTATTTATTTGTTGGGGCCAAAATACATCTGTTTACGTAAGGAGTTTTGGGATATTTGTGCGGAGAGAAAGACCGGTAGCTCTCGCAAAATATTAATCACGTTCGGAGGAATGGATTATTGTGATTTGATTCATAAGATAGTGAATTATTTAAAGGATAAGTTTGAGTACATTTTCAATTGTATTGATCTGAACAAAGAAAAAATGAATGCTTCAAGGTTGCTTCAGGCAATTCTTGAATCGGATGTGTGTATTTCGGGAGGGGGGCAGACCGTTCACAATCTTGCACGATGTGGATTATCTACAATTGGAATTTGTCTTTCTGATAACCAACTATTGAACTTAAAATGGTGGTGTAAAACAGGGTTTTTAGAGTTTATAGGTCAGCATAAGGATATTGACTTACCTCAGAGAATCGAAAGGGTTCTTAAGGCTCCAGATTTTGCCGCCTTCTTAAAGAAGGGAGCGATCGGTCAGCGTTATATTGATGGTCAGGGAGCGCGAAGAGCGGTTGAAGCAATTTTAGCAGGTGCGGGTTAAGAAAACGTGATGGATAAACTTCTACTTAAACTTGAGAGGGATCAAGAAATATCGCTGAGTATGTCAGAAGGAGTGTTTGTCCCGACAGGTACAACAAAGGTATTAACCGAAGCCGTGTGTTCTTATGCAAGCAAGCCGGGAAAACTGCTTGATTTGGGTTGCGGTTCGGGCGCTGTCGGTATTGCTTTGCATCGAATGAGGGTGGCAAAATCCCCCTTGTATGCTTCTGATATAAGTGAGGCGGCAATTAATTGCGTCAAAAAGAATGCAGAGATCAATAATTGTACTGTAGTTGCAAAATGCGGCCCTCTGTTTGATCCGTGGGAGAACGAAACATTTGATTATATTGTGGATGATGTGGCTGGGATCGCACAAGAAGTCGCAAGAAATTCAGGTTGGTATAATAATGTGCCGTGTGATTCCGGTATCGATGGAACATTTCTTGTTTGTAAGATAATTAAGGAAGCCGCACAGTATTTAAAACCGGGCGGGTTGTTATTTTTTCCAATAATCTCTTTTTCTAATATTAAGGCGATCGTAACGACAGCAAACGATCGCTTTTCTCATGTGTTGCAATTAAGTCATACGGAGTGGCCCTTACCTAAAGAGATGTACCAGCATATCGATACGCTTAAAAGGTTGCAGGAAGAACAACATATTCAATTTATAGAGAAGTTTGGCATGATACTTTACTTTACGGATGTCTATGTTGCTTACTAATAGGAGGATAAATATGGTTAAGGCAAGTGAACAAGAGGTGCTGGAAATTATTCGTAAGGTTTTAAAGCTGAAAGACAGTAATGCGCTTAGTCTAAATAGCGGTATTGATAATCTCGAAGAATGGGATTCTTTAGGGCATCTCGGAATTCTCTCCGCGCTAGATAAATTTTTTAACGGGAAAATAGCTCCAATTAAAGAAATGGCTTCGGCTGATTCAGTAGAGAAAATTTTAAAAATATTGAGGAAACATTCATTACTGTAAGTGACTTAATAGAGATGAAAGTCGAGATCAAAGCTATCGAGTATTACCTGCCTCCAAATAAAGAGGACGGTGCTGCGCTTAAAAAAGATAACCCGGATTGGCGTATTGAAGAAATAGAGCAAAAAACAGGTATTTTTGTCCGGCATGTCGCAAATGCCCGCCAAACATCCATGGATATGGCCGTACTCGCAGCTGAGAAATTGTTTAACTGCGGGGTTAAAAAAGAAGAGATCGCATTTCTTATTTTGGTTACCCAATCTCCCGATTACGCTCTTCCAACGTCGGCTTGCATTCTTCAAGATGTCCTGGGACTTAGCAAGTCGTGCATGGCTTTTGACGTTAACCTCGGATGCTCGGGGTACATTTATGGTTTAGCAATTGCCGGAGCTCTAAGTGAGGCTGGTTTTGGAAAAAAGGGTCTTTTGATTTGTAGCGAGACCTATTCGAAATATATTGATAAAGCAGACCGCACATGTCGTCCTCTGTTTAGCGATGGGGCCGCAGCGACACTTGTAGAATTGACCTCATCTGACAGTGTAGGTCCGTTTGAGATGGGGACGGACGGATCTGGGTTTTCTGATTTAATCGTTCGATTTAGCGGTACCCGAAGATTTGATGGAGAGCCTGAAAAGCGCCAGTTATTCATGGACGGCGCAAAAGTATTTATGTTTACTATGGAGATGGTGCCGCAAAACGTTCTGGCGTTATTAGAAAAATCTCAGAAGACGATAAACGACATCGATTTATTTATTTTTCATCAGGCAAGTAAGATGGTGATAGACAATATTATTGATAAGTTGGAAATCCCTAAGGAAAAAGTATATTGGAACGCCCATAAGGTAGGAAATACAGTTTCGGCTTCAATCCCCATAGCACTTAAGGATGCTTTAGCTGAGGGGCGTATCAAAAAGGGTGATCAACTTATGTTGATAGGTTTTGGGGTTGGCTACTCGTGGGGAAGCTGCTTGATTCGTTGGGAGGTCGCATGATTATTTTGACGGGAGCTTCAGGGGGGATAGGTAAAGAATTGGTAAATTATCTCTTGAAGTTTGATGAAGTGATGGGGATTTACAACAAATCCTTACCTCCAAAATCGTTAGACCCCCGGCTAAAATATGAAAAAATTAATCTGGAGAGTTCAGAGGAAATAAAATTATTTTCCAAAAATTGGGGGCCAAAATTATCAAGAATAACACTTATCCATGCCGCGGCTGTGAAAATTGATCGATTGGTAACCGACTTCACAACTGCTAACTGGGACTGCGTTATGGGTGTTAATATGAAAGGAAATTTCCTTATTACGCAGGCTTTTCTTCCGTTTATGGTGAAAGAAGAGTGGGGCCGCATCATTCATATCTCTTCCTTGGGAGGTATACAGGGTCGGCCAGGGACTCTTGCTTATTCGGCAAGTAAGGCAAGTTTGTTTGGGATATCTAACGTTCTTGCCAAAGAATATGCCCGCTTTAATATTACCTCCAACGTTTTGGTTCTTGGTTATTTCGAAACAGGATTGTTTAATGAGCTTAAGGATACCGAAAAAAAAAGGATTCTAGATAGGATACCTTCTAAATCATTGGGAAATATATCAAATATCGCCCACGCGGTTGATTTTTTGATTAAATCGGAATATGTGAACGGGTCTACTATTAATATTGATGGCGGAGTCTAATTTTTTAGGGAGAAGATACATTGAGCGTTTTCTTTAGAAAGGTTGAACGAGAAGATTTAGAATTGATCAAAGATTGGAGGAATCAGGAACGGATTCGCTATAACGGACGCGACCATCGATTGCTCAGCATGGAAGATCAGTTAAGATGGTTTAATAAGATATCGAATTCCGAATCCGACGACATGTATTTAGTGCTGGAGGACAGCGTTCCTGTCGGTGTGTGTGGTTTTAGTCGGATTAATTGGCGGGATCGATCCGCGGAAATTACTTACTATCTCGGAAGGCAGAAAAATGCAGTTGTTGATGTTGCAATAGGAATAGAGGCTTACGGCTTTTTAAAGAGAAAGGGATTTGAAGAATATACTTTAAACCGACTTTATGGTGAAGCATTTAGTTTCAATGAAGGTGGCATTAAACTCGCTTACCACTGCGGCTTCAAAAAGGAAGGAATTAAGAGAAAAAGTATCTTTTGGAAGGGGAAACATTGGGACGGGATTATTGTGAGTATGGTTGCAAGTGAGTATAGGGCTGAGAAAGGAGTGAATGTTGTAATCATTATTCAAGCCAGGATGGGGTCGTCGCGCTTGCCAGGCAAGGTACTAAAGTCAGTCTTAGGTAAGCCCTTGCTTGAGTATTTATTAGAGAGGCTTAAGCGTGTTGAAAAGGCCAATGCGATTTGTATAGCGACGACATCAAAACCGCACGAACAGCCAATATTGGATATTTGTGCTCGAATGCTCATCGGGTGTTTTCGTGGTTCGGAAGACGATGTTTTGGAGCGATATTACTTGGCAGCTCAGGATATGCAGGCGGATGCAATTGTAAGAGTTACGTCAGATTGTCCTTTGATTGATCCCGTGGAAATCGACAGATTGATCGAATACTACTTGAACAACTTGGATAAATACGATTATGTTTCTCATAGCTTGGAACGCACCTATCCCGCAGGCATGGAATCTGAAATTTTTTCTTTTGAAGCCCTGAAGAACGCCCATGAAAACGCAAAATCGATAAGCGATAGGGAGCATGTGACGCCCTATTTGCGTGAGCACCCCCATTTATTTCGCTTGGGCAACTTAACGTATAAGGAAAATCACAAACATCATCGATGGACCGTTGATACTCCCGAAGACTTTGAGCTGGTTGCAAAAATTATAGAGGCTCTTTACCCGATGAACCGAGAATTTTCTATTGAAGATATCCTGAAGCTTTGCGAAGAAAACTCTGAATGGAGAAATATTAACGCTCACGTGAAACAAAAAGCAATTAGGTAAACGGGGAATAACGGTGTTTGGAATGCAATCAATAAAAGTACAGAAAATGGACGAGTCGAAAATATACACATTTGATTCCACCATGGGTTTTTGGGGGATTCCCAATATTAGGCGAAAAATTCAATTTGAGCAGAGACCAAACGTTGACATTGAAGTTGCTCATAATGACCAAGGCCTTAGAGATGCACCGTTCAATCCCTCAGATCCTAAAGGCACAATTCTTTGCATCGGAGGTTCGCACACCTGGGGCGGTGGTGTTGCTCAAGAAGAGCGGTACACGGATTTACTAGCTCGTCGTACGGGCCGGCAAGTTGTTAATATGGGGCATTGCAGTTTGGGAATAGATCAGGCCGCCTTGGCCATTCTTAAGCTCTCACGGCAGTACAATCCTGAAACTATAGTGGTAGAGCAATATCCTTGGGCGGTAGTCAGAATTTTAAGAGGTTGTGTGAATAAAGAATACGTCAAACCCTCATTTTTTTTGGATCAAAATGGTCAACTCAAGCTTAACAAGATTCCCTGGGCAGCACGGTTTCCCTTGTTACGGAAATTGATAGGATTATTTTACACGTATCTTAAGGAGCTTCGAGAATTTAGGGAAGGCATAGATTTGCACGAGGGCTACGACCCGCTAGCAGACCCGATGTTTCTTTATTGGAAAATTAGCCAGTACGACTATCTTTATGCCCTGCTTGAAAAGATTATTCTCATGATTAATGACTACTGCACGCAGAATCGCATTCACTTGCTTTTTACCCTCGGCGTGGCACAGCAACGGTTTAACGGTTCTGGTAAATCGCGATTAGTCGACTACGATCTTCCGCGGAAACGGTTGAGGAATATTCTGGACAAATCCGGCATCGCGTATGTTGATATGGCGGATGTCATGTTAGAGGAGCATTCTGACGCAGATCCTGTCATTTTTAACGATGGGCACATTAACTTAAAAGGTCACCGTATTTTTGCCACCGCGCTTCAGAGGGGGTTGGAGGCTAGGGGTTGGATATGAAAATCAAAGCAATGGTGGACATAGTCCGATTGGCTTTATCAAAGAAGCGGCTTTCTCAGAAAGCATGCTATATCTTGCAAGGCATTATTTTCGCTCCATTTATTATATATGCAGAGAGAAAATCGAAAAAGATAGGGCAAGATGTAACCGAATCTAATCAGGCGGGGGATGATGTTTATCCACTATTCTAATGAAGCGTAAAACAATTTTGATATTAGGGGATTCTACAAGTATGAGCATTGGTATCGAAAGACAGATGTACCCCTTTCATCTTGCCGCCATGAAAATTTGGGCTGCGGGAACTAAAATTATTAATTGCTCCTTGCCCGGCTTTACTTCGGCGGATGCGTGTGCATTTTTTTTTAAAAACAAGAAATATATGGAACCAATCGCAGCGCTCATTATTTATCTTGGTAATTGCGACGCCGTGTCATCGGAATTGCGTAAAGGTCAGTACTCGGTTTTTCATGAATTTATAAATAAGGTCAACCCCATTTATAACAAAAAGAGAACCAAAGCACGTTTGAGAAACCGGCTTTTGCATTTTGAATGGAATAATAATTATGATGACACCATTGAGACGCCAGAAAGCCCTAAGGATTACAGCTATAATATTTCCAGAATAGTTTCCGCTTCCGAAAAGTTAGAAATCCCAGTGATTCTTATACGCCCAGAGGCGAACGTCCTTTTTCCGGCCGGTGTAGGCAAGGGAAATTTTATTTTTTACAAATATTTAGGAGTGCGAGATCGGATTTCCGAGCGGATTGTAATTGAGGACCAAAGATTTAAGGAGGCGCTACGGTTGCATGAAGGTGGAGAATTGGATCACGCTATGGAGGCATATAAAACTATTTTTCTTAAATCGGGACCGCTCTCATTGAATTTGGAATATCAAAGTATCGTTGTTAATAATTACGCTGTGTGTGCCGCGGAATCGAATGCTTTTGATGAGGCTGAATATCTTTTGAATCTTCTGTTGAAAGAGCGAGGAGCACGCAAGGAAATTATTCTTTATAATCTTGCTCAAATTTCACGACTCAGAGGAAACTTGGAAGAATACAGACGCCGTTTGGTTGAGACCTACGAAGCAGACAAATCAATGTACCGCATACGTGAACCGTATAGACGTGTCATTGATAAGATATCAGCGAGGTATAGAAATGTGCGTATTATTGATTTTGCAAGTTTTGTCACTGATTATGATTATGTAGACCATTGTCATCCGGCTCCGAAAGCGCAAGTATTAATAGCAAGGCATATTGCGGATAAGCTTCGGACTGCTGAATTAGAGGGAGAGCAGCCCTTGGAGATCGAAAACCGCCTCTACAACCCTGAATATGCGCTTGGAAATACTGCAGATTTCCATTCCTACTTTAAGACCTTCGCCGCTTTTTCTTCGGATGAGATTAGGAATCGTATAGCTATGCTAAAGGTATCGTTTGCCGGCAAGGAAGTCTCTGCATGTGATCAGGATTCTTTACTTGGAAAGATTCCTTCTGAACTAAGTACGGCATTTTCGTATTACTTGAAACACCCTTGTTTTCCTAAAGTGCAGGATATATTTATTGCTTGCCCCTATCTACCGTCCGATGTAGGCCGATTTCCAGAATATTTCCTTTTCCGCTATCTTATTCCTTACCTGAGCACGGTAGAGAAGACCGAAGAATTATTAAGACTATTTTCTCCGCAAGTAGGGCTCCTGAGAAGGTCGGAAGAGTTTGTTTCAATCCTTCCCGAATCAATTGTTCACAGTATTGAAGCAAATGAGTCGTTCTTTAATTTAGAATACGAGCGGGTGAGGCTTCCGGCCATTTTGCAAAAAGTGAGCCTGATGTTTCTTAAGCATCTGAAGCAGGGTAATCAAATTTACGAACGTCTTAAAACAACTATTTACTGGTATTTTAGAGAAACATTGCGATTTGGTGCGCATTCTCGAATTTCTATGAGATATGAAAGAGTTATGCTGGAGTTTATGGCTGAAGCCTTGGCCGTAGCAGCAGTTTTGGATTTTCGTATGGGCAGTAAGATGCAGTTTGAGATCCGAAGCTTGATAGGATGGCTTGAGGAAGCAACTCAAATTCATGAATATTTCTGTCGTGAGTTTTCTTTAGCACGTGACGACCGGACGCTTCTTGCTCAATACGATTCAAAACTTATGGATATTGCGAGAAAAATTGAAGCATCGTCTTGGCTATTTCCAACTGATCAGAAAGCAGAGCGCGGAAAATGTTTATCCTAGGAATCTCCGCTTTCTACTACGATAGCGCAGCACGCCTTGTCCACAATGGCGAGATTATTTTCGCATTGTAGCTTTAAAAAAGTAAATATTAGATTAAAAAAGAGAAGGCTAAACATGTTAGATGTAGAAAAACCAATTAAGGGATGTAAAACAGCGATACGTAGCGAGAAAATTATAAAAGATATATTAGATCACTTAGCACCGTTAAATAGAAATCTGGTCAGCGATGAGTTTGAAGAAAGTTTATGTTATTTGCGCAAGTATATAGATTTGAAAATGCACTGTTATAAAACCGGTTCGCAATGCTGGACGTGGGACATACCGCCTAAATGGAGGATTAAGAACGGTTATATAAGGAAAGACGGTAAAGAAATTGCCTCAATAAAGCAGCATCCGCTACAGGTTATGAGCTATTCCACGCCCGTTCATGAAAAGATGAAAGGAAGTGAGCTGCTTAAGCATATTTACGAGCACCCCATTCTTGCCGACGCGATTCCCTACGAATTTTCATTTTATAAACGTCGCTGGGGTTTTTGTCTTACGCGTGCACAGAGAAACCTTATCCAAGAAGAAGAGATGTACGATGTATGTATAGATAGTGAGTTTATCGACGATTATTTATCGGTGGGGGAGTATACGGTTCCTGGCACAAGTGATGAGCACATCTTTTTTCTATGCCATATTGATCATCCTTGCCAAGTAAATGACAGCTTGACGGGGGTGGCCGTTAATGTTGCGTTAGCTAAACGATTAGAAAGTAAAAAGGGTTATTACAACTATACGTTCTTATTTGTTCCTGAAACGATAGGCAGCATTGCCTATTTGAGCCACAATGAAAATTTAATTTCCAAGATTCGTTACGCCATTTTTGATGAAATGATAGGCTTGGAAAAGCCACTTATCCTGCAAAAAAGCTATAGGGAAGACGCCCTCATTAACGCCTACGCACTCTACGTTATCAAAAAAAGACAGGGAGAAAGTCGGGGCTATCCTTTCCTGAGCGTTGCGAGCAATGACGAGAAAGTCTTCGACGGACCCGGAATCGGAGTGCCGTCCATCTCCATAACGAGAGTCGACCAAGAAAGGCGTTTGCAAAAGAACCAAGAGTACAAATCTCAAGGGAAGCATGCGGTAGAACCGCCTTATCCTGAGTATCATTCACACCTAGATAATCTCAAGCTTATTAGTTATCAGAACGTTAACGCGACAGTGGATTGTTTATTTGATCTTGTCAATGTTCTTGAAAGTGATTTTATTCCCATTCGGAAATTCAAAGGGCCGGTTTTTCTTTCGAAGTTTGACTTATGGATTGACTGGCGTACAGACTGGGAAATGAACGAGAAGATGATATGGTTGATGTACTCGCTCGAAGGAGAAATGACCGCGTTTCAGATAGCGGAGAAGTTAAATATAGATTTTGAAAAGGTAGTCGCAATTCTCAGTAGGTTCTATGAAAAAGGACTTATAGAAAAACGGCAAATTGAAATCGGATTTGACCGATAAGGCGATACTGATTGATGGCGTGGGAATGGAATTGATATCAAAGCTTACAGCAAACGATTTTCGAGAAGCATTGACCGAAGTTATTTTACCGGAAGATGAGGTTGTGGTTATTTATGCCGGCATTTGGACTTTTGCTAGTTATTTTGGCGGTGAAGTTCAAAAAATACCAGACCTGCTTCTTGACATAATAGAAGATGTTATTGGTGAACATAGAACAATATTATTTGCGACATTTTGTGCCGGCCAATTTGTAAAGACGAGAAAATATGATTTAGTCCGCAGCAAGCCTAGGGAGAGTGGAATATTGTCTGAGCGTGCATTATTGCGAACCGGTTTTACGCGTACCCATAAACCAATGCATAGTTTTGCCGTAAAAGGTCCGAGGACCTCTGAAGTTATGGCTCTACCATGCACGACTTCATGGGGGCCGGAAGGTTTACTCGCATGGATGGGAGCAATGAATGCGCGTCTATGTCCTTTAGGATTGCCCTGGCATAAATGTTGTAGTTATTTTCACAGGATTGAGGAGACGCTCCAAGTTCCGTATCGTTATTACAAGCGTTTTTCAGGGAGATTATACGACGACGGAAGGGAAATTGGTCCGTGTGAAGAAATTAAGTATTCATACTCTTTGCGAGTACCGTTGGATTATGATTATTCTGTGGTTGAGGCCCAGCTTCGTAAGCAGAATGCGATTATTAATTGCGGCAATACACTAATTCCCATGCAATCAGCGGTGACATCCGATGTCGACATAGCCTGCCAAAGCGTATTCAAGAAAGATCCGTATGCCATAATAAAAAATAAGGATGCCGTACAAGAATGGGTCAGATCGGGAAAAAATGATGAAGTAAGAGCCCTTGTGGCAAGCGAGCGGTATCCATGACCTATGCCTCGATTTTGAGATAAAGGAATTTTCAGATTTTCAGCCTTTGGTCTCTCCAGGTATGAGATGGTCGTTGTGCATCGTAAAGGAAGGGGAAGGGTATGTTTTTTGGTGATAGTAAGAAGCGAGCGCTACAGTTGTGTTGCACAAAAATCCCTCAAAAGGAAATTTTTGTTTTAGTTGACGTCGGTGCTCAAGGTGGTATCGCGCGAAAATGGGGTTCCATAGAGAGCTACTTGAAGGTCGTTGCCTTTGAACCGGATTCAAGGTCAATCGTCCCAGCAACCAAAACTAATGAATTTATCTCCATTTCCGCCATATTAAGCAAGGAAAGACGAGACCTTCGATTTTATGTTACCAAAGGCTTAGGTAAATCCTCGTTGTACCGACCCAACGATGCGTTCTTATCGCAATTTGTTGACAGCGATCGTTTCAGTGTAATTAAAGAAATAATATTTCCAGCGGAAAAAGTTCTAACATTAGATCACGCCTTTGAATTAAACCACGTCCAGGGCGCAGATTTCATAAAACTAGATACCCAAGGAAGTGAACTTGATATTTTAGAAGGTGGCAAGAAAATTCTTTCTAGCACATTTGGCGCCCAAATTGAGGTGGAATTTGCTCCGCTTTACGAAAATCAGCCTTTATTTCATGATGTCGATTCTTTTATGAACAACCATGGGTTTCAATTAATGGATTTGCGGAGATTTTATTGGAAGAGGAAAGCACACTATGAATTTATTGGAAAAGGACAACTAGTTTGTGCGGATGCCCTTTATTTTCGCAGCTTAGAATCTTTTCAGAACATGTTTTCAAATCTTAGTGAGGGTGAGAGCACAATTTCAAAATTGTATAAGTGTGTATTAGTATGCTTAATTTATGGACTCTACGATTACGCGATTGCAATATGGGATTATGCTAGGCAGCGAGGCCACATCGCTTTCGACGAGAATCAGGACTTGATGAAGGCAATTATGAAATTGAAGGCACGTGATTGGATCTCAGTATGCGTTCCTTCGGTACGCATCCGAGATAAGCTGTATCGTTTGGCGCAAAAAATTAAACCAATGTCATACCTCGGTTGGGCGGATGCTGATATCGAGATAGCAAATGTGAAAGATTTTTAATTTGTTTATGCGTGGCTACAAAGTAATTTTAATGGATTATATAGATAACACACTGCTATGAAACGGCCTTTAGTTACCGTTTTGATGGCCCTTTATAATGGAGGAGAGTACCTTAAACAGTCCATACAAAGCGTTTTGAATCAAACATACCGAAATTTTGAATTCTTGATAATCAATGATTGCAGTACAGATGATTCTCTTCGCACTATCGAATCTTTTCAGGACGAACGCATAAAAATTTATAATAATGAAACTAATTTTGGGCAGACCAAGTCATTAAATCGTGGTTTAAAATTGGCTGCGGGCCAGTATATTGCTCGCATGGACGGGGACGATGTTGCTTTGCCCCGATGGCTAGAAAGGCAGGTAGAATACATAGCGAAGCATCCGGATTGCAGCGTAGTGAGTAGCTATGCTGTAGCCATAGATGAGAAAAATAGAGTAACTAAACTTTACAAGCCTCCACTAGATAGTCAGGAAATTATTCTACGTTCGCTCATTGCTTGCCCAATTCATCACGTAGGTTCCGTTTATAGAATAAAGGACGTTATTGAAATCGGTGGTTACGAAGAGCGGTATATCATCGCATCGGATTATGCCCTCTGGGAAAAGTTGATTAAAAATAATTTCATAATTACAACTACTCCCGAGGTCCTTGTGGCCATACGAGAGCATGCAAACTCAATAAGTAGATCCGGCGGCCGTGCACAAGACATTGAGGAAACGGAGGAAATTGTCAGAAAAAATATTACCACATACGTTGGTGCGCAATTTTCTAACGATGAGATTAATTTATTTTATAGGGCAAATTATGAGGAAGGCGATTTAACAGCCGGCGAATTTGACGGTGCAGTTGAAATGACTAAAAAGGTCTATATGAATATATCATTAGCGCCAAAAATTGGGAGCCATAAGCTGATGCAATGGATACGACACCGTTGTGAAATAATATACGGAAAGAGAATACTCTTTTTGATAAAAACGAAAAATTACGAAGGAGTTAAAGAGCTTTCTCAAAAAGCCATTAGAGACATTGGACCGCTAAGTGTGTTTACGGCAGTTTGGTGGGCATCCCTTTTTGGCGGAATGGTTTTGAGTTTGATCCCACGTATGTATCAGAAGATGCTTAGTTTTAACGCGCGAATCCAATTGGCTATTCAGCCAAATTTAAATTCCTCAACAGCGATTATTTCCAGTGTTCAAAGTAAATGGCCAAAATAAAAGGAGAATAGGCGTCTATTTTATCTCTTGTAAGCAAACAGGCCAATATTTCCGGCTTTAAGCTTCAGGGGAAATTGATCAATTCTGATCAATTTCGAAATTGTTAACAATGATTTCTTCAAAAAATTGGGGGCAGGGAAGAGGTGGAGCCAATAGGCAAAGGAATGGATATTTATCACGTCGAATACTTTGTCGACTGTAAATTTATTTTTTTCAGCAATTTTTTTAAGTGTAATTTTATCAAATAAATAAATATGAGCGATATCAATAATGGGCGAGTATCGACCCAAAATTCTTGCTTGTGGAGCCTTTGAATCATGTATAATGATAAAAATAAATCCGGATGGTTTTAGGATTCTGTACATTTCTTGCAAAGTTTCGTTTGGGTCGGTTACGTGATCTAGAGTTTGGAACGAACAGATCAAGTCGAATGTTTGAGGTGGAAATAAATTGGGGCGAAATAAGGTCGGCAAAATGAATGGTTGGATAGATTGCGGAGCAAGCTCGATCGATTTTTGGCTTGGTTCGACGCCCCATACTTCTTTATAACCCATTGATTTAGCACAGGTTAGAAAGAAGCCAGGGCCACAGCCAATTTCAAGCAGTTTATCTTTTATATCTACCCTCGTGTCCAGCAAAGCGAGGTAATGGCCGTACGTTTCATTTAGATTTTTTACGTGCTCGAGATATGTTGCATCACTTTTTTTGTACAATAACTCGATTTCCTCAGGCGAAAAGATTGGATTGGAATAAAGCAGCCCACAAGTTTGGCAACGGACCATACGGTAATGAATTCTGTCTGGGGATCGTCTCGCGGAAAATATATTTTCGTTGATTTTAGAAAGATCAAAATTTGCCCGGTAGATTTGACGGGCTCGATCGTGATTACAAATTGTACAGGTAGTGTTAATCATTCAGTCTTAGAGGGACAATGAATACAAAACCGAAAACTGTACTTGTGACAGGTGCGGCCGGGTTTATCGGTTCTAATTTGGTTCATGCACTACTTGTCCATCGTCTTTATAGATCCAACATTCACATTTTGGTAAAAAAAGACACTAACCTTTGGCGAATAAAAAGTAGTTTAACAAGAATTAACGTTCATCGCATCAATTTTCTTAATCAAGATAAACTGCGTCGAATGGTGAATGAAATTCAGCCAAATGTCATTTTTCATTTAGCAGCTCATGGCGGTTCTTCGCATCAGACCAATCTTTCCAAAATGATTCAATCAAACATTACTTCGTCAGCTAATTTGCTTAATGTTTTAAACGGCATTCCATACGAAGCATTTATTCATGTAGGGAGTTCGTCTGAATACGGTCTGAAAGAGAGGCCGATGAAGGAAGATGATGCGCTGAATCCGATAAGTTTTTATGCTGCCACCAAAGCCGGTGCGACTTGTATCGCACAAACGTTCGCACATTTATTTCACAAACCGATAGTGATCTTAAGGCCATTTTCGGTATACGGGCCTTGGGAGGATGGGGGGCGGTTAATTCCTACGGCAATGAACGCAGCGCTGAGAGGGCATACTTTTAAACTAACACCAGGAATTATAAAGAGAGATTTTATTTTTATAGATGATTTTATACGCGCTGTTTTATTGGCTGCTCGTTTCGCGAAAAAAAATGCAGGTGAAATTATCAACGTTGGAACCGGAAAACAGTATACAAACATGGAGATTGTTCGGGCGGTTGAAAAACTTTCAGGAAGGAAGATGCGAATTGAACAAAATGCGTATGCTCCGAGAAAGTGGGATACGCATTTTTGGGTTGCAGATTGTAGAAAAGCCAAACATTTACTAAATTGGAAAGCAAAGTATTCTTTAATTGATGGTCTTCGGCATACGTTTCGGTGGTTTAAAAATCACGAGCATGAGTATGAATAAGAAAAAAAGACGTATAACCAAGTTAAAAGATATCGCGAATAATATACGAAAAGAAATCTTGGCAATTTCATTGCGCGCTAAAGTAGGGCATGTTGGGTGCGCCTTTTCGATTGTTGAAATCTTGACCGTGCTATATTTTTTCGTATTGAATGTAAAACCTAGTCAGCCAGATTGGAAATCTCGCGATCGATTTATTCTCAGCAAGGGTCATGCGGTGAATGCGCTTTATCCTATTTTGGCAAAACGAGGTTTTTTCCCAAAGCAATGGCTTCGCGGTTATTGCGAAAACGGCGGCCATCTTGGTGAACATCCCGAAATTTGTAGTGTTCCGGGAATTGAGCATACAACAGGATCCTTGGGGCATGGTCTTTCGGTTGCCGCCGGAATTGCGCTTGGAGCAAAAATGGATCGAAAATCATTTCGGTCATTTGTACTTTTAAGTGATGGCGAATGTGACGAAGGGGAAATTTGGGAAGCTGCTTTGTTTGCGGGCCATCATCGCTTGGACAATTTGATTGGAATAATGGATTACAACAAAGTACAGGCGCTGGGTAAAACCAGTGAAGTACTGAATCTCGAGCCATTTGCGGATAAATGGAGGGCATTTGGTTGGCATGTTGAAGAAGCGCAAGGGCATGATATTAAAAATTTGATTCGTTCATTTGAAAAATGTTTTTCGGTAAGGAATAAACCAAAAATAATCATTGCTCACACGATCCGGGGCAAAGGTGTTTCTTTCATGCAACACATAATTGATTGGCATTATCTAGCGCCGAATGAAAAGCAGTATGGCTTGGCTATGAAAGAACTAAGTTGATATATGCGCAATGCATTTGTTAAAACTCTAATCCGGAGAGCAAAGCAAGATCCACGAATTGTATTACTGTCGGGCGATTTGGGTTTTATGGTTTTTGAGGAGTTTATAGCCCGGTTCCCAACTCGTTTTATTAACGTCGGAATTGCTGAGGCGAATATGGTCGGAATTGCTGCGGGGCTTGCAAAAACAAATAAAATTCCAATTGTGTACAGCATCGCCACCTTTGTAACGATGCGTGCTTTTGAGCAAATACGAAATGATGCGGCCTTGTCCGGCATTGGTATTAAAATTGTAGGCGTCGGCGGCGGTTTTTCATATGGGCACGCGGGCCCTACTCATCATTCCATCGAAGACATTGCGCTGATGCGATCGGTCCCCTCCATGACAATCTTGGCTCCTTCAGATCCGCCCACAACCGCTTGGGCAACGAACGCAATGTTAAAAGTGAAAGGCCCAGTTTTTCTACGTTTAGGAAAGTCGGGAGAACCGGTAATTCATTTAAAGACCGGATCTATGAAGGTCGGACGCGGAATTATGATTCAGGATGGAAGAGATGTCTCTTTGATTACGGGCGGGCCCATTGTATCAAATGTTTTATCTGCGGCTTTGATTCTTAAAAAAAGAGGAATTTATAGTCGGATCATTGATATTCAATCAATCAAGCCAATCGACCGTGCATTGATCGTCCAAAGCGCTAAGAGGACCAAATTTATTTTTACAGTAGAGGAACACAGTATTATTGGGGGTTTGGGAAGCGCTGTAGCCGAAACCTTATCAGAAGAATGTCGCCGTCTTCCCTATACATTTAAACGTATTGGGATTTCTGATTCATTTTGCTTAAAAGTAGGCGATCAATCCTATCTTCGTAAAATTAATTTGCTTTCACCCGAAGCAATAGCCAAAACCATCATCAAAACTATCAAAAAATAATTACTACATTCTTTGCTACATTATGCCAAAAACAAAACTTTCTTTGGTTCTGCCAATTCATAACCAAGGCAGCTTCATTCAAGTGGTTGTGGCTGAAATTGTAAAAGTTTTAGACTCAACGCGACTTTCTTTTGAAATTATCCTAGTTGAAAATGGCTCAACCGATCACACTTATTCTGTGCTTCAAAATATGGCAGAAAACGACCCGAGAATGAAACTTATTGTAGCAAGCCAGGGGTACGGAAGCGCAATTATCGCAGGCCTTGGCCATTCGGAAGGAGAATGGGTGAGCTATATGCCTTCGGATGGCCAAATTAGTGCGAGTGTTTTGGTTGAATTGATAAGAGAAATGCAACTTGAGCAATTTGATGTGGTTAAAATCAGGCGGATTAGTCGTGAAAGTCAAGTGCGATTTATTCGATCAAAAGTATTTAATATTCTAGGAAATTTAATATTTGGGAGATTGCCCGTCTTAGACATTAATGGCAGCCCGCGAATTTTTAAGAGAGAAGGCCTTCGTATCTTAAAACTTTCTTTTAAGGATTCATTTATCGACGTGGAATTTGCACGAAAGGCTAAATATTTGAAATGGAAAATTAAGGAAGTACCTGCGGAAACATTGCCTCGTGCAGGTGGAAAATCAACCGTGAGCTTCAAGACCGTAATTGAGTTTTTAAGGAATATGATCCAGTATCGTTTAAATTTCGATTTTGAGCTCTGGAAAAAGAAAATTCAACAAAGCGAGAAATAATACTTCACATGCTTTCGAGACCTACATTATTAGTACGTGGCCAAAATAATGAAAGAGTAAGCCTTATAGCTGCTATCGCAGTCGGTATTTCTTATCTGGGAATTTCCATGCGGTATAGTCTACCGCTGGGGGATGACGGCATTATTTATATGTGGCCGGCAGGGTTTTGGCTCTCACGGTTGCCATGGCGTGAAGGATGGAAGCTGTTGATCGCTAGCTTTATGACGGAAGACCACCTTTCGCCCGTGCATTATTTGTTGGGTTATCTTTTTTACAAGTTGCCTTTGGATCCGGTACTAAGTTTAAAGGTAGCGGCCAAGTTATTTTATTTAACATATGTCATTTTAACAGCAAGGGTTGTTTATGAAATCTGGGAAGATAAAAATAGAGTCTTGTTATTTTTTTCTTTTCTAGTTGTAAATCTTGGCATGACCTGGCGCAATATGGTTTTGCCATCATTCACTATTCCTGCGGGAGCTATTTGGGCTGCGTTTATTTTTTATGTGCGGTACCTAAAAAGAAAATCTAAAAAAGATTTCTTTTTGTTTTCCGTCTTGTTTTTGCTGGCCACATTTTCTTTCGAAACTTCATTTGTGGGATTCCCTCTGTTCTTAATTTTTTCCGCGCTGTACGGTGCCGATAGCCACGTTGACTGGAGTATGAGAGTTAGAAGGTTCGTCAAGCATAGTTTTTGGTTGGCTTGTCTTTTTTTGGCATACCTTACGATTCACTTCTACGTTTACGGAAGCTTTCTTCCTGGTAGTCGATTGGGAGCGTTTGTTCACGGAAACCCGTTAAGTTATTATTTACGGGTACTTTTTTCAATATTTTCTGAATGGCTTTTTGATATCCCAAAGGGTTTAATCCGTGGTGTTGTCGGCTGGCAGAAATGGGAGGATTCAGTATCAACTTCGGGACTCCCATTAGGGGTTTACACCGGGTTCGGGCTATTAGTTTCTGTGATGCTATTATTGTCCGGCGTTATGTTTTTGTGGAGCTGTGTACGATTCAGACTGATTCGAGGCAAGGGGTGGCTTCTTTGGACAGCGCTGACTGTACAAATCGTCCTTATTCTGATTACGGGACGGTATGAAGACGGTATGTGGATTATCTGTGGCTTGACCTTCTGGATGGCCATGACTGACATTGTATATTATTCAATCAAAGAGAAGACGCGGATTCCTTTTTTTGTCCTCGGCATTCTTGCAGTAGGCATATTAGTTAATGCTTTTGTAAATCCCTTTGATCAAGCTAGGAAAAAATACCATAATGTTTATGAGACTTCTATGGCAGCGTACGAGGCTATAGATGAAAATACTGACCGTATTAAAGTTGTTCGGCTTAAAGGGAGCGAGACATTGATTCGCTCTTCTGCATTTTGGATTGGAAATAAAATTTATCATCGGCATCCGGGTTTGTGGTTTTATCCGCAGCAGTTATTGCTTTACCCTCGCAACATGTACATGGAGTTTTATCCAAACCTGCAGAATCATTCTTTTGATTTCTTTAGATCGTACATGAAGGCGTCTCCAGATAACAAGGAAACGCTTCTTTTTCAAGACAGCGCTTCGTTTTTCAGAGTATATCTAAATGCCGATGACCGGAGAGTTTTAAGAGTGGTTCCAATATCCGCGCTGGATAAAGAGCCGCGTATTGATATTTATTTGCCGGAGTTAAACCAATATCATTTTCAATTTCAACGCTTGCGATATGTGCTGGCTTTTAAGCCGGGTGGTATTGTTCAGAAAATTCATTACGCAGGCGGACTTGTAAGTGATTGGCATTTTTTGGATGAACAGAAGGTAGAATTTTATAACACTTCGACAACTGGCGGGAATTTATTGGTTGAGGGCACGCACATCCGCCTTAAGAATATTGAGGTTTTTATCGATGGGGAAACAAAGTTAGAGACAACTCGACCACAACAGCCTGCGACTAAGACGTTCATGAACCACCAATACGTGTGCACGTATTCTGCTTCTTCGTCAGATGGGGATTGGATCGTATGGGGGTCAGCCGATCCGCAAGAAGCCGTCAGGGTTAATCCTCTTTGGGCGGAAAAATTTAGATTGATTTATCAACGGGCGCACCCCAATCAAGTTTTACGTCAGTTAGGTCAAAAAACTTTTGATCCTCAGACAGATGAAACGGTGTCGGTTATGGACATGTGTGACTCTGTGTCATGAAAAACCTTCTTTTCAGCCTTCTCAATGTGACGAAATTTAGACGCAATTTGAGTTACTATGTCGCTTTTTTTGGATTGTCTAGTATTGTGCTGTTTTCTTTTGGCTACATTTCTTTATTTGCTAAAAGCTTAGCTGAACTAAACGTCAAGTTTTCCTTTTTGAATTTCCCTATTTTTGCTGGGGAAATATTGCTTTTTGTTTGTTTGCTCTTATTTTTATGCATGCACAGGTGTAGTGCTGATCCAAAGAAATTTACAAAGCAGCATTATCTAATTCTTTTCTATTGTATATTTATAGTTAGCAAAGCTCTGTATGGTTATTTGAATTGGGGACCATTGGCATTGCGGCACGCGGCTCTTTTTTATTATCCTGTTTTCGGAGTGCTAAGCTATGCCTTTTTTAGAAAGGATTTTCTTAATAGGAGAAAGTCCCTTTTATTACTCGTTGTTATTTCTACAATGTTCATTACTAAGGGAAACAGCGACTATTGGACACCGTCGCTAATTTTGTTAGGGTTCATTTTTATTAAATCTTACCCGAGCAAGATGATAAACTATATAATGTTTTTGGCATTTTTAGTAATTATTCCCTATAGGCAGTTGTTTCACATTTGTAGAATGATGATCGTAAGTAACTTTTTAACGGGAATATATCTTATTGTGACCCTTCCTCTTATCTTAAGAACCAGCAAAGAGATTAAGCTCGCATTTATTATGCTTACGGCAAGCGTGATAATCCTAGGTGTATTTGTATTTACGGATTACGGTGCGGTAAAGTCAATTGTATCTTTTAGGAAAATGGAGGAGCAGTTTCGGTCAGCCGACGCGATTATAAGAGCCGGTATGGGCCAATTCCAAATGAAAGAACTAAAAGAAGTTAGAATATATAATCCCGATAAAGTTGCAGAGAAAGATTCTGAAGTTGGTGTGGCTCTTAGCCGGGTGCCGCCGGTCAAAAGGCGGGAATTAATGCGAAACACCTATGAAAGCATTGAAGAGAAGGCCGCAAATTCCACTTCCGTGTCCGCCGGTACAGAAGTACAAGAAAAAGGCAATGGAGAACAATTTAATGTTCCGACTGTTGCAAATATAAACAGTGAAGTACAAGAAAAGGACAATGGAGAACAATTTAATGCTCCGACTGTTGCAAATATAAACAATGAAGTACAAGAAAAGGACAATGGAGAACAATTTAATGCTCCTAATGTCGCAAGTATAAACGATGAAGCAGAAATCACATTTATTGATAGTGTTAAACAAAATGCACCAAGTGAATTTGTAAAAAAACAGAACGCAAGTTGGGCTGACAACGGCAGTGCGGTTTTCCGGCTTGTCATTTGGAGAGATTTGTTGCGAGATTTAGCAAAAGAAAAGCCGGTCTTTGGTTTTGATTTTGGAAAACCTTTTCGTTCAAAGAGCCTCGAAATACTTAATTGGGGAACCGGGGACTGGGCTCGAGATGGTTGGATTGAAACCCATAATTCGTTTCTACATATAATTTATCGAACCGGTGTAATCGGAGTTTTGTTGATTTTTAGCTTCCTGATCATGCTATTTAGAATGATAAGAAAATTTATTTTAGCAAAATCATTTACGGGTGTTTTTTTGTGCGGCATTATTATCAATTGGTTTGTTGCTGCAAACTTTCTGCCGGTTTTTGAACTTCCGTACTCAGCCATACCTATTTGGACAATATATGGAATAGCATTGGCTTATTGCTACAAAACTCACAGGGAAAATTCTACGGACTTTAAAGAACCACATACGGAAGCCGATCGCAAAATCCGAGGCGTAGTGGTGAAATGCCAAGAGCTTCATTTTTCTTATGATCAAAGCTAAAACTGAGAAGGCGCTTCCATTTGCGCGTATTAATAGAAATGACACCATCGGTCTGTTTTTTGATGTTGATGAGCTGTTGATAAACAATCGAAGTCAAATACAAGAAGCATACCGACGGCTTGCGGAATCAACTGGTGCTCTGGTTTGCGACGATAGATTCGAAGGTGAAAACTTATTTGACATCTTAAAAAAAATGAAGTTGAAATATGGTTTCGATGATTCAGTGGAAGAACTTGCCAAAAAACGCCGCGAGATTTATTTGGATATACTAAAATCGGATCAAATACAGCCGAGCGCTGGCGTTAGGGAACTATTTGAATATCTGGAATGCTGGCGAAACCGGTTAAATGTCAGAATAGGATACGTTTCTTCATCAGAGAAGTCGTTTCTTGATATTGCGATGAAGAAACTTTTTCAAACGATAGGGCTTGCGGATTACGTTGACAATCCTGATTCTTTTTTTTGCTATGGAACAGACATTTTAGCTTCCACGTGCTGGAGGAAGGGAATAGAGAAAAAGCCGTCACCACAATTGTATGAACTGGCAATAAACAGAATGAATCTGGATCCAAGTCAATGCATTGCCTTTGAGGACTCATTAAGCGGAAGTCGTGCCGCGTTAAATGCGGGAACTAATTTGATCGTCGTCCAGTCATACGTGCCCTTCTCGCTGGATGCGTTAACCGCACAATACGAAGGTCGCGTTCAACAGATGAATTCACTGATGGATTTTGTTCCTTATATGGATTTGCTGCCAAAACAGTTAGAGACGTTGCGTTGAATCAATCAAAAAAAAGAGTTTCGGTGATAATTCCAGCGCGATACGCATCAACCCGTTTTGAGGGGAAGCCGTTAGCTAAAATTCACGGCCATCCTATGATCTACCACGTTTATAAACGTGTAGAACAATGTAATCTGGTAGATGAATTGATGGTTGCAACGGATGACCAGCGCATATTTGACGTTGTTTCTGATTTTGGCGGAAACGCGGTCATGACATCACCCGAGCACCCAACGGGCACCGATCGTGTGGCAGAAGTTTCCGAGAAACTTGATTCCGAGATTATCGTAAATGTTCAAGGTGATGAACCGCTTATTATGCCCGAAATGATCGATCAAGTCGTGCAACCTCTCTTGAACGAAAATTCAATAAATGTAACCAACTCAATTACAAAAATTATATCACCCGCAGATTTCATAGATTCAACGGTTGTTAAGGCGGTAATCGATAAAGAATGCAATTTACTGTTTTTAACCCGCTCTCCAATTCCTTTTCCAAAAACCAGGCAGGGGTTCGTAGTCTATAAGCAGATTGGTTTATACGCATTTAGGCGTCCCTTTTTACGACGATTTGTCCAAATGGAACAGACCGATCTCGAATTGGTTGAGGGAATAGAGTTTTTGCGACTGCTAGAGAATGGTCATCGTGTACGTGCTGTTATTAGCAACCATAATCCAATTAGTGTCGACACGGTTTCGGATTTAAAGGAAGTCGAAAGAATTATGAGGAAGAATTAGTTTGTTGCGCCACCGGACTATGTGGAGTGCTTTGTTCGTCTACCGCCGCTTGCCTAAATGAAACCCGCCCTAAAAGTCCTTGTGGTGACCGACCATTTGAACGCAACCCCCTGGATTTCAGTCGCTAAAAATAAAAAAGAAGGTTCGGATAGTTGGAGTATTTGTCTCTTTGGCGTTTCAAGAGAGGTATATACAACAGAAAATACAGATTTGCTCAAAAAACTAAAGAGCTATGAATTTATAGATAGCTTTAGTTTTTGTGAAAATGTTCAAGAAGATATTCGAGCCTTTTTCCCCAATTTAGTTGATCGGCTGGCGCATGAAAAATTATATCAAGAAAAAAGCCTGCTTGAATTATGCTCTCGTTCGGGATGCAATTTGTGGTGGTACCTAGAGTTTACCGAAAAAAGTGCATTCAGACTGCCCGTTATTAATCAACTTTTCTATTTAGGAATTCTAAACAAAGTTTTGCAGCAATCTAATTACGATGAAGTGTGGCTGTGCATTAGAGATTCTCTATTACGTAAAGTAATACATGACAATCTGATTATTAGAAATATTCGGGTACATATAAAAACTCCAAGGATTGTTTGGAATGCAGAATTTCTTTTATCGGCGCTTAAAGGCAAACCTTATGTAAATTATGTTCTAACGGGAATTAAAGAGACTTCGCTTCTATTATTTCGACGCTTTATGATTTTAGTGCTGAGATTATATTCGTTGAAAGTGCTCAATCAAAAAAACGTTGCCATCTTTAGTTATTATCCAATTTGGTGGAAAAATCCATTCTCGTCTAAAGCGTCAGAACTTTTTTGTGGCCCGCTTTCAGCATATCTTCGCAATCAATTCTCTTTGTATTACTTGACATGGCTAATGATTAATCCTTTCGACCTTATTAGGTATGGGCTTGTCATTAAGCGTTTATTCGCTGAACAAGCTGTTGTTGCGTTGGATTCATTTTTGACGTGGTCCGATATCTTGTTGCCATGGTCCAACGATGCGTGGGGGCCGTTAATTGGGTTTAGACAGAAATTTGCTTCCAGAATCAAAGTAGAATATGGTGGGTTTGATGTTTCGAAGCTTATTGTGCGTGAGTTGGGGGCATCATTTTCAAGTCAAGAAATATTTTTTAGTCTTTGGATGGAGAAAGCAGTTGAACGGGCGCTGACTCGATTCAAACCGGAGTGCATCCTATATCCGCATGAGTATCAGCCGGGAGAAAGAGCGATACTGCATGCTTCGAAGGGGCTAAGCTATCGAGTAGGATTCCAGCATGCACTTATCGGAAGTAATCACTTAAGCTATCTCTTTGCGCAAGGAGAGATAAAGCGAAATTTGAGTAGCCGGTTAAATGCAATGCCGATTCCAAATTTTTTTATGTTGTCAGGAGAGGGGATTGCTGAAATATGGACAAGGGCTGGATATTCTAATAGTCAATTTTCGGTTGTTGGGCCGGCAAGGTTTCCAAATATGAAACAATTAATCCAGAGCACTCCAGAGAATCTGGAAAAGCTGCACAAAGTATATAATATCCCGGTCGATCGAAAAGTCTTCCTTTTTATATTGACGGTTTTGTGGGAAGAAGTACGCAATCTTTTGGGGCTTTTCGCCTCTGCTCTAGATCCCGAAGTCGCGCGCTCTAGCTTCTTTCTTCTGAAATGTCATCCTGCGGGGCAATTTGAGAGAAGAATCATTTCCATGATCCAAGAGTTGCAGCTACCCATTCAATATCAAGTGATTTCTAGCGAAACACCCATGTATGATGTAATGAAATGTTCCAATGCTGTGATTTCTTCAGGCTCAACAGCATGTATAGAAGCTATGGTTTTAGGAATTAGCTCCATCGTCTATAATGACACATCCTCATTTAATGTGAATCCTATGGTGGATTTTATGGACTCCACATTTGCAGTCTACACGGCAAGGGATTTGAACCAAGCTTTGCGTGCGATCATTGATTCAAATGCACGTCTAGACCACATTAAACGAAGCTGGCCGTCGGTGATTAAAAAAGTTTTCGGGGATTTCTCAGAAGACCCTGCAAGTAAGTTTACAAATGTTCTTTTAGAAAAAATGAGAGAACGTTCAAATTTAGATATGGTTAAAACCGTTGAGTAGGTGATGAATTTGCAAGCAATTAAAAAGGAAAAAGCAGGCGTTCGAAGAATACTTAAAGGAATAAGAGTTTTGCTAGGCCCTTCCACTTTTGGTGCTCTAGATCAAACTCCGTTACATCGGCTAAAAGAAACAGGGTGTAAAGTTATAGAAAACCCTTATAAGCGCACACTATCAAAAAATGAACTGATGAAACTTCTTGCTGGAGGCGTCGAAGGACTTATTGCCGGTCTGGAGCCGCTCGACGCGGAAGTTTTAAAAAAAACACAACTTAAAGTTATCTCCCGCTGTGGAGCGGGGGTGTCTAACGTTGACCTCACGGCGGCAAAACGGTTGAATATTGAGGTTTGTTCCACGCCGGATGCTCCCACGCAGGCCGTTGCCGAATTAACATTAGGTGCCATGCTCAGCCTGTTTAGAATGATTCCTCAAATGAGTCAAGATTTGCATAGCGGAAAATGGAGCAAAAGAATCGGACGACAGCTGGAGGGCAAAACAGTTGTCATTGTTGGATTCGGCCGTATCGGGCAAAAGCTAGCGTCTTTATTGTTGCCTTTTAATGTCAAAATTATAGCTGTCGATCTCCACATTGTCGCAGCATATCAAAATGTTGAGTATCTTCCTATCGAAAGAGCTTTACCAAGAGCTGATGTTGTATCTATCCATTGCACGGGCGAAAAACAAGTCTTGGGAGCAAGGGAGTTCGAGTTGTTGAAGGACGGCGCTTTCATATTGAATGCATCACGAGGAGGTGTTATCGATGAGCGGATTCTCATTCGATATTTGGACAAGGGAAAAGTTGCGGGCGCTTGGATTGATACGTTTATACAGGAACCTTACAATGGTCCGCTGATGAAATATCCTCAGGTTATTTTAACTCCTCACGTTGGTTCCTACACCCTGGAAACCCGGAGGGTCATGGAACTGGAAGCCGTTAATAACCTTATCAGGGTATTCCAAAAAATTCAGAATGTATGAGGAAAAATTTTTTCACTGACAGAGTAGAGGGTGTATTAAGAAGATGAAGGATGAGATGCGCTGTAAAAAGGAATTAATAAGCAGATTAAGCGAACTCTTACATGATGAACGGGGCATAGAGCGAGGCCTTTATTCTGCAGGGCCCTATTGGAGGGGTAAGGGCAGAAAAATAGTTAATCAACTTAAGAGAAAAGGATTGGCGGGGTTTCGCGGATATGATAGCGGGGTAGGAACCAGTTATTGCGACAACGTTATCGCCGATGTAAGAAACGAGGCGGATCGTGGCTGGAAAAAATTGCTTTATGCGTTCTCGTACATTTCACCCCTGAATAAATTTTTTAACGCATCAGCTAGACTTATAATCAATCATCATTCAAATTTACTATCGTATCAAACATGGACTTTCAAAGACAGCAAGCGCATAAAAGAACTTTTGGATCATTATACCTTAGACAACACAACCGCCTTTGGTTGTGTTGAAAAAATCCATCTTTTTGGAAAAGAGTATTCTACGCACTATTTAGAATCGCTAAATAAAATCGATATTATTGCGCAATCAATAAATTTCAATAACGTGACCTCCGCGTTAGAGATAGGGGGTGGCTTCGGATGCGATATACACATTTTGTTACAAAACTACAAGGATATAAAAAAAGTCATCTATCTCGACATGGTTCCTAATCTTTTAGTTGGGACCGAATACCTAAAGTCATTTTATGGCAGGGCTGTCTTTGACTACCGTTCTCTTAAGAAAAGAGCCAAGATTCAGTTTTCTGAAAATGGCGAACTTGAAATATATTGTATCGCTCCGTGGCAAATTGAAAAATTAGAATGCAAAGTTGATTATTTTCATAACACGAATTCTTTCGTAGAAATGGCCAAGGAGGCGGTCAAAAACTATGCTAAGCACATAAAAAGATTATTAGGTGATAGAGGAAGCATTGCTTTAGTGTCCTACGATGGATTTGATATCAATACCACATTTGATCCAAAGGTTTTGAATGAGTATTTTGATAACACGCTACTCGTCGAAGAGCATCAGTCATTATTTCGTCCCAACCGAAAAGATATATACCTAATTAAAGGTCAGCCGGTTTGCATGCGGACATAGTTTATTTGTGCTTCGGCTTTTTCGGTTCACCCCCGTTTTTCGGTTTAGGTTCCTGTTGGTCAATTAGATTGCTAGACAATCTTGATTTCTTATTGTAACATGTTGTTCAATCTTTGAACTATCAATAGTACTTAATATAAACTTATAGCTATAGCCGCACAGATAACTCTTCTATCCAAAAGATGAGCAATAGTAATCCTAAAGAGATATTTTGTACGTTAGGTCCTGCCTCCATAAACGATTGGGTTATCGAACGCTTAGAATCTTTAGGCGTTAGTCTTTTTAGAGTAAACCTCTCCCATACTAAAATCGATCGACTGCGAGAAGTGATTCACGAGATCCAACGCCGAACGTCCGTTCCCATTTGTCTTGACACAGAGGGTGCCCAATTTCGTACCGGTGATTTCGCCATAAAGGAGGTACGGCTAAAAGAGGGGGCTATGATTAGCATCTTTCATACACCCATGAGTGGAAACGAAAGTGGATTTAATTTATATCCTTTAGAGATGGTTGAGAAATTTCAAGTTGGAGATTTGATCAGCATCGATTTCAATTCTGCGCTTGTTCAGGTTGTTCGTAAGCATTCAGCGGGATTCGAAGCGCGCGTTATAACGGGAGGAGCTGTAGGGCAAAATAAAGCTGTTAACGTCGATAGGAAAATTTCCATGTCCGCTCTGACCAAAAAGGATTACGAAGCGTTGCGCATAGGGAATGAAATGAACATTCGTTACGCAGCGCTCTCTTTCGCAAAATGCGGTAGGGATGTTGAAGAAATCCGTTCCGTTGTTGATAAGAAGACTTTCGTCATTTCTAAAATAGAATCCTACGAAGGAATCAAGCATTTAGAAGAAATTGCACACAAGTCCGATGCGTTATTGATTGACAGAGGTGATCTATCCCGTGAATTGCCGATCGAACAAATCCCACGCGCTCAAAAGGAAATTATTGCGCAGGCGAAACAATTTGCTCCGAATATTAAAGTTTACGTGGCAACAAATCTTTTAGAATCAATGATAACTTCAGCAAACCCAACGCGAGCGGAAGTCAACGATATATTTAATACACTGATCGATGGAGCGGATGGATTGGTTCTGGCCGCCGAGACTGCAATCGGATTGCATCCTGTCCGGTGCGCAACCATGGTTTCTAAAGTGATTCAACAATTTTCGGAATTCTCACAAGGAGATTCCTTTACGCACGAAGGGAAGAAAAGCGGAGATGCTTTTTTGTTAGAACCGCATGGCGGCACGCTTATAGAAAGGATAGATTTTTTCTCAAACGTAGATGAAATCAAGAAAAGTAAAAAACTCAGCGTTGATAGAAAAACACTATTCGATGTCGAGCAAATAGCTTTGGGAACATATTCCCCGCTTCAGGGTTTTATGACACGATCTGAGTTAGAAAGCGTTCTTGAGAATTATCGTTTACCAAATGGTTTGGTTTGGCCTCTGCCCATTGTCTTGCAGGTTACCCGTAAAGATATAACAACATTCCAGCCAGGTGATGATGTTGCGTTATGTGAACAAGGAAGCGACGACATATACGCAGTCTTGCGCGTCGAAGATATTTATTCTTATGATTTAAGCAAGACGCCCAATGAAATTGTCAGAACTCGCGAGGATAATCATCGTGAGGTTCAAATCACTAAACAATCAGAATCGTATTTTTTGGGTGGGAAAATACAACTTATTAAGAAATTACCTTTTAGCCCGACGCATTTTTCGGTTACTCCGAGACAGGTCAGGGCCATTTTTGAGAATAAAGGATGGAATAGAGTCGCTGGATTTTACGGATCCGGTGTGGGTGGCCGCGTTCATGAGAATATACAACTGCTGGCGTTTGAAAAATATCATTGTGATGGCCTTCTAATCCATACGCCGAATACCCTTTCAAAGGAGGGCGACCGAAGTGGTAAGAATTCTTTTGAGTGCTCTAATTTTGATATAACCAAACATTATCCTGAAGGTAAAGTTTTACTAGCGGCCTTTCAAAATTTTCGGAAGCCGACGGGACCTCGGGAAGTTGCATTTAGAGCTTTGTGTTGCAAGAATTTTGGCTGCCGTTATTTTCTTATGGGATCTGATCATTTGGAAATGGAGAACGACTATCAAAAAATTGACGTGCGGGACTTGTTTAATTCATTAGGAAATATAGGTATTGTTCCTCTATTTTTAGACGAGGTGCTTGATGAATCACCGGCATATACATTATGAAAATCCTGAATTTTGTTAAAGAAGTTTTCCGGCAGTTTCCGAGTTTACTAATTTTAACAGTTTTTTTATTACTTCTTGTGAATATACTTTCCGCTTGCTCTCTATTTACACTCAGCCCCATTACTGATTTTTTGATTCACCCAGATCTCAAAGATGTTAGCCCGCTTACCTCAAAAGTAGTTCAAGCTTTGCAGTTTTTCCCTCCTCTGGCTACCTTGCAAGGCTGGCTGATTGCGTTTATCGGATTCGTCTTTTTAAGCAGTTTTTTTCAAATCGTTGCACATTACTTTGTCATTGCTATACGATACAAAGTATTGCGCAATGTCTTGATGGGAACGATTGAAGATTTTTTTAATGCCCGGTGGTCATTTTTCAGCAGTACAAGTCAAGGCGTTCTTCTTAATACTTTCACAAGGGAGTTTGACACGTTTTCTCAATGTTTTCGTGCTGTGGCGGAAATGTTTTCTACAGTCGTGCAAATTGTTTTTTCTCTTCTTATCCCATTGTATATTTCGGTAGAAACAACGTTGGTTAGTTTTGGAATTGTTTTATTAATTTCGGCACCCTTTTACATCTTTGCGAAATACAGTTATAAATTGGGTCGCATAAATACGCAAGCAGCGAACGCATTGACGACGGCTATATATGAAAGTTTGAGTTTTGCAAAGTTGCTGTTGGGTTTTGGAAATTACCGGAATGACCTAGATAGACTTGGATCCATTTTTGATCGCCGGCAAAAAACAGCGATTAGATGGCAAACGGCCGCTATTGCAATTCCCTTACTTTATCGTCCGCTAGGTGGGATTGTAATTATTGTGACACTGGTTGTGGCTAAATATTTTGGTGTACCACTGTCGGAAATAGTGGTTTTGATAGCTGCGTTATTTCAGCTAGCCCTTTCCGTCGGAAAGTTAAATGACAAACACAATGCGGTAGCGGGTAGCATGCCAAGCTATGAACAAATCAAACGGCTACGCAAGCGAGCGCAGCAGATGAAGCAATTTTCTGGAACGTTAAATTTTGTGAGCTTAAAAAATGCTATCGAACTTAAAGATTTGTCTTTTGCTCATCCCCATCATCCGGCGATCTTAAAGAGCATAAATATCCGTATAGCTAAGGGTGAAATGATTGCCCTTGTCGGAAAATCGGGAGCAGGAAAGTCCACGCTGGTTGATATGATCATGGGATTTCACGAACCCGTTTCCGGTAGCATTTTGTTGGATGGTATCCCTTTGCAAAGCTATGATATCAATTCTTATCGGCGTCGAATAGGTTATGTTCCGCAAGATAGCATGTTATTCAATCTGAGCGTGAGAGATAACTTGTTGTGGGCAAATCCGCGCGTATCCGAAGAAGAATTGAAGCGTGCGTGTCGTATGGCTTACGTAGACGAATTTATTGAAAAATTATCCGACGGCTATAACACCTTGGTGGGGGATCGGGGAGTCCGGTTGTCCGGAGGACAGGTTCAGCGTATCGCTCTAGCGAGAGCTTTCCTGCGTAAACCGGATTTGTTTCTTTTAGACGAGGCAACAAGCGCGTTAGATACCGAATCCGAATGCATTATTCAAAAAGCAGTAGAAAGGTTTTCTGGAGAAACAACTATGATTATAGTCGCGCATCGGCTATCAACCATTAAAAAGGCCGACTGTATTTATGTGCTTGACCACGGACAAGTACTCGAAAAGGGAACCTATAAGGAACTTGCATGTGGCGCGGGACATTTTAATGCGATGGTGCAGTTTCAAGAGCTTGTAGCGTAGTCTCACTATGACAATCATGTTACCTAAGCGAACCAGACTTTTAATGAAAAAATTTTTGAGGGATTGGATTTTCACCCCGAAACTACGTCAGGCATTTCACGACTTTTCTCATGGAAAAAGAGGAATGAAACAGTACTGGTTTCATGAACCGATTGATGTGGGTCTTCATAACCTTCCTATTTTTAAAAATAATAATCAAAGAGCATGGTGGCTATCGCTCAATTATGAATGCAGGCCGTCTATTTTAGTTAAAAATAAAACACGTTTAAAGATTAACGTCGAAGGAAAACCTCTAAAATCTATCCAGTTAGGCTTCGGTGTAAAAGAGTGCGATGATATTTCACAAGTTGAAGTATATATAAACGGCGTGATGCAAGGGTCTGTCAAAAATCTTTTTAAGGAATCTTGGTGTGATTTACGAATACCGTTAGACAGCGCAAATGAAGAGATAGATCTGGAAATAAAGTGTTCTGGGCGCGGAAGATTGTTTTTAAGTTATCCTTATCTATGCACAGCCGAAAATGTTAAGCCCAATGCGCAAACGATCGTTTGTATCGTTCTCGACGGCCTGTCACAAAAATTTTTTGCTGCAATTGAAAAAACAGCACCCCGTTATATTCAAAATTACTTCCGCGATGGCGTGCAGTACACTCAAGCCTTTTCACAAAGCGATTGGACGTTACCTTCTTTTTCTAGCATACTCACCGGATTGTATCCCCATAGACATGGGGTAAATAATTCCAGGCAGTACGCAACGTCTATTCCGGATAATATTTCTACACTTCCTGAAATTCTACGTGAAAACGGCTACAGGACATTTGGGTATTCAAGCCACCGAAGATTTAACCCTGCCTACGGGCATGCGAAAGGTTTTGACCGGTTTATTTATCGGCTAAGATCGAAAGATGACTATTATATCCAAATTATTAACGAAGCCATTTTGCACCTGGAAGCCCATGCCGGTGAGAAAAATTTCGTTTTTATTCATTTTTTTGATACGCACGCACCTTACACTCCCTCGAGTTACATTAAGAACCTTATGATGAGAGAAAATCGTGTTTATGATTCTTCCGAAATATTTAGTCTCACGAGCTCAAAAGAGTCTTATGACAACATGGTGGATGAGGCTAGGGCAAAACTTTTTGAAGTTGATTTGGCGCTAAATGCATTATTTTCTTACTTGGAAGACCATCCGCAATTAAAGGATAGTGCGGTTATCCTAACATGCGACCATGGAGTTCACCCCAAAGTTAAAGGGAAGATGTTGTTATCAGAATTACGGCTGCATGTGCCCTTGATGATAAAAGGCTGCGGCATTAAAGCAGGAACTAATGCTTCTTTTGTTGAAAGCGTGGATATAATGCCTACCATATTAGAGATAGCCGGTCTAAAACCAATAAATGACATTGATGGGCGAAACCTTCCTTGCTTGGGCGGCTCGCCGCGCGAATCAGTGTTTTCAGAGTCTTTATTTGGCAATGCTTATAACGCAGTTATAAGAGATGAAAACTTTGCCACTTACTTATCTGCGCCTTACGATGAACGAACAGGCCGTGTAGATCTTACTCAAGTTGAGCCAATAAAAATTTTTAGAAGGAAAAACTTATTTGATCAAGTCGGGGATGAAATGAAGGCGAACGAAAAGCAATTAGAAACGGCAATGAATAAATTTTTGTCGTGCTTCAATGGGAAATAATTGATTGTGCAAAGCGGTAGTATGAGAAAAGTGCGCATTATTCCAAGATTGGATATTAAGGGGTCAAATGTTGTTAAAGGGATTCATTTGGAAGGGCTGCGAGTAGTTGGTAAACCTGCTGATTTAGCACGTAAGTATTACAACGAGGGTGCAGATGAATTAATTTATATGGATATCGTTGCCAGTTTGTATGACCGAAATCATCTTTCCAGTATTGTTGAGGAAACGATTAAAAAAGATGTTTTTATTCCTGTTACAGTTGGTGGCGGCATTAGAAGTCTTGAGGACATAGATAAACTCTTGCGGTCAGGCGCCGACAAAGTAGCAATTAATACAGCGGCAGTGAAAGTACCCGTATTGTTGAAGCAAGCCTCAAGAGTTTACGGTTCTTCCACAATCGTTCTTTCGGTGGAGGCTAAAAAGATCGTTGAAGGGAAATGGGAGGTTTATATAGAAAATGGCAGAGAGAAAACAGGGCGGGATGTAGTTGAATGGATCAAAGAAGCCGTTTTTCTAGGCGCAGGAGAAATTCTTTTAACATCAATCGATCGAGAAGGTACGTGCTCAGGTTTTGAATTAGATCTGATAGAGGCGGTGACGTCTGCGGTTTCTGTTCCGGTCGTTGTATGCGGTGGGGCCGGAAGTTATCAAGATGTGCAGAAGTGTATCGCAAATGAAAAAATTGACGGGGTTGCCATAGCAAGTTTACTTCATTATGAGAAAACAACCGTAAGGCAACTTAAAAGTGAGTGTTCCAAATTTTACAAACACCATGTCGAAGATAACGCACATCATGATAGTTCGGATAATGGAGTGGTTGATGTGGATGTATCTGTTGTTGACTACGGCCTTGGCAATATTTTTAGCGTTATCAATGCACTTCAGCAAATAGGTGCTCATCCAAAACTCATCCGTTCTCCCGAAGAAGTTTTAAATGCCCATTGTATTATCTTACCGGGCGTAGGTTCCTATGAGGAAGGCATGAGGCATTTAAAGGAAAGAAATCTTGCTCAGGCGCTTGTATCGTATGCGCAATCCGGAAGACCTCTTTTGGGGATATGCTTAGGCATGCAATTATTGATGACAAAGAGTTATGAATTTGGCGAACATCAAGGTTTAAATATCATCGAAGGAGAAGTCTTGCCTTTTGCTGAAGTGGAATCCTTAAGGAATCAGGGTTGCAAGATTCCTCATGTTGGATGGAGCGCAATACGCGAAGTAAAGGAAGAGGAAGGAACAATATTGGCTTCGTTACCTCAGAACGCAGAGGCGTACTTTATTCACTCGTATTATGTGAAGCCGCACTACAGTGAGAATCAGTTGGCGTTAACGTACTATTACGGGCATAAATTTTGTTCGGTTGTGAGGAAAGGAAATACCTACGGATGTCAGTTTCACCCCGAAAAAAGTGGTCAAGCGGGGCTGAATATTCTACGGGCATTTCTGAATCTCAAAACAAAGCAAGAGGTGCTTAGTGTCTAGTAGCTCAAATGGCTTACAGAGTATTGAGGTGAAGTATGGCTTGCCCGCAGAGGTTAGATTTTGCGCCAGATGCACTATTTCCAATCAGATGCCCAATTCAACCGTTGAGTTTAAAAGTACCTTAGAAACAAAAAAAGAAGCGATTACGTTTGATGAGGAAGGGATTTGTTCGGCCTGTCGTTATTCGGATATTAAAGACCGTATTATAAATTGGGAGCAACGCGAAAAAGAATTAGCTAAATTATGCGATCACTATCGCAGTAAAACCGGACAGTACGACTGCATTATTCCCGGAAGCGGCGGGAAAGATAGTAGTTTTACATCCCATGTCTTGAAATATAAATACGGCATGCATCCGCTAACCGTAACTTGGGCGCCGCATATTTATACGGATGTCGGTTTTTCAAATTTTCAAAAGTGGATTCATTCCGGTATGGACAATGTTTTATTTACTCCGAACGGCAAGATTCATCGGCTTCTCACGAAGTTGGCTTTCGAGAATTTATGCCATCCTTTCCAACCCTTTATCGTCGGTCAGAGACAAATTGGTCCAAAATTTTCAGCGTTGTATGAAATTCCATTAGTGTTTTACGGCGAGAACCAAGCAGAGTATGCGAATAGCATTGAAGAAAATAATATTCCGACGATGAACCCCAAGTTTTTTGGTGGTGATCTAGACTTTTCAAAGATATTTCTAGGTGGTGTTTCGGTGGAAGCTTTATTCAAAGAATATAGCCTAACGCCTCATGACTTGCAGCCGTATTTGCCTGTTGAAAGAGAACGGTTGGAAAAGGCTGAAACCGAAGTGCGCTATTTAGGATATTATTTGAAATGGGATCCTCAAGAATGTTTTTATTATGCGTCTGAACACACGGGATTTCAGCCCAATGATGAGCGAACCGAGGGTTCGTATTCTAAGTATAGCTCTATCGATGACCGAGTAGACCCTTTCCACTATTACACAACATTGATTAAGTTTGGCATTGGCCGGGCGACGTATGATTCGTCGCAGGAGATACGAAACAAAAAGATTACGCGAGAAGAAGGCGTAGCGCTTGTTAAAAAATACGACACGGAGTTCCCCAAAAAATACTTTAAAGAAGTTTTGACCTACATGAATATAACCGAAGCTCGATTTTGGGAGGTTATAGATAATGCACGGTCCCCGCATTTATGGAGGCTTGAAAATCAAGAATGGAAATTACAGCACGCGGTATGGATGGAAAGGCATATGCCAAAAGGAGTGACATGCCATGTATAACACCAAGTTTTTTAAAGAAACATACGCATTAAAACAGAAAATTGTCAGCGGCCAACTCACTACCGATGACGCTTCGATGATCAGCGAAACCTTTTCAGATCATATGTCGAAGACGCCGCATGTTTTCAACATAGAGACGACGAATTACTGCAACATGACATGCGTTATGTGCCAGCGCACGGCTGATTTGCAACGCCCTTTACGGCATATGGATCTAAAAACATACAAGGCGGTTGTTGATAGTATGCAACCTGTTTCGGATGAGGAAATGAACGACTGGCAGGCCTTTGTCAATAATCATTTACGGAAAGATCGAGCGCCTTCTGAAAATAACTTCTATTATGATGTCATTTCCAAATGTGTCACGTTGCATGGGTTTGGGGCACCACTTTTAGATCCTCTGCTTCCGGAACGTGTAGAAATGTTGACAAGAAAGAAGATACCTTCGTATTTCTCTGAAACGCCCGCGAATATACGCCTGGATTTAATTAAAAACTTATTTGATGCCGGTGTTGCATATATTAAATTTGCCGTCGATTCCTTAGACGATGATTGCACAAAGGAGATTAGAGGAAAGCAGGCCGATTTTACAAAATCTTACCAAAAGATATTGGAAGTTTTAGCGCTTAAAGAAAAAATGAAAGCCAAAACTACAATTGTTGTAACTATGCTGGATTTTTATGGTGATTATAGTCCTCAGTCAGAGCCGTACCGTTTTCTTAAGTTGTGGGAGGGTAGGGATGTCTACGTGTTTGTTAAAACCGTTGACAATAAGTGGCTGCTTGACCAAAAAGGCGCTGCGCAAAAGGCCCAAGGTGAGAATCAAAATCATTATTCAAAACAATATTGTGAATTTCCATGGACTTCCGTCACTATTCTTGTAGACGGGTCTGTGGTTCCCTGTACCCAGGATGTTAATGGTGAGTGGACATTTGGAAACGTAAATGAAGAACCTTTGGAAAAAATTTGGCAGAGTGAAAAATTCAAGGAATTTCGTAAGATGCACATTACGGGAGAGTTCCCTGCTGATTTTATGTGCCATACGAAATGTGACTTGAATCGTGTTTCTCAATTTTTGAACGGGGTTTTGGTTAAGTGACCAGCGTAATCAGCGTTAATGGACGATTAGTGGGAGAAGATTATCCACCGCTCGTCATTGCAGAGATCGGAATTAATCATGAGGGTGATTTGGCGAAAGCCATAAAGATGGTTGATGATGCCCGGAAGGCGGATTGTGAGTGTGTAAAATTTCAGTGCCATATCATTGAAGATGAGATGATTCCTAAGGCGCGGTCTGTTCTCCCAGGAAACGCCGACGAAAGTATCTGGGATATTATTGCGCGCTGTTCTTTGCGGGAAGACGAGGAAGTTACTTTAAAAAAATATGTAGAGAGTAAGGGTATGGTGTATCTGAGTACGCCTTTTTCTCGGGCAGCGGCCGATAGATTGGAAAAAATGGGTGTATGCGCGTATAAGATAGGCTCGGGGGAATGTAATAATTATCCGTTGATTGAACATATCGTGGCATATCGAAAGCCGGTAATTCTTAGCACAGGAATGAATGATATACCTTCCATTGCTCCCGCGGTTGAAATTTTACGTAAGTCAAAGATTCCTTTTGCCTTAATGCATTGCACCTCGATGTATCCGACACCCTATGAGAAAGTACGGCTGGGAGCGCTGACGGTATTAAAGGAGCATTTCTCTGACGCGGTTATTGGTCTAAGTGACCATTCGTTGGGGATTTATACCAGTCTTGCATCCGTTATCTTAGGAGCAAGTATTTTAGAAAAACATTTTACATCCGATGCAACGTGGCCGGGACCTGACATTTCCATCTCCATCACTCCGGAAGAGCTTAGAAATTTGATCGAAGGATCTCGCGCGATTCATAAAGCTAAAGGTGGAGAAAAAGATATTCTTTCCGAGGAACAGCCGACCATTGATTTTGCTTATGCTTCGATTGTTTCTATACGGGATATTGAGAAAGGGGATCAGCTAACGATGCAAAATATTTGGGTTAAGCGTCCGGGTTCTGGAGGGATGCAAGCGAAACACTTTAGTAGAGTTTTAAAGAAGAAGGCAAAAGTTGCTATCAAAAAAGACGAACAGCTACGTTGGGAACAAATAGAAATGTAAACATGAAAAAAATACTTTTCGTTACCGGGACCAGAGCGGATTACGGCAAGCTTAAACCTTTAATGATGAAAGTTGAGAATTCAGATCAATTCGAATGCCACATTTTTGCAACAGGCATGCATACACTCGCACGATATGGGTCAACGTATCATGAAATCAAAAAAGATGGGTTTAGAAATATTTACTTGTATATCAATCAAATAGCGAATACCAGCTCAGAAATGGATATGGTTCTCGCCAGAACGATAGAAGGTATGGGTCATTATATACGTGAGTTCCGGCCAGATATGATTGTTGTCCATGGTGATCGTGTTGAGACATTGGCTAGTGCAATTGTGGGTACATTGAATAATATTTTTGTTGCGCACATTGAGGGCGGAGAAATCTCAGGGACGGTGGATGAATTAATTCGCCATTCTGTAAGTAAGCTATCTCATTTTCACTTTGTAGCAAACGAAGAAGCACGATCGCGGTTGATCCAGATGGGAGAAGAGGACAATTCGATTTTTGTGATGGGTTCCCCAGATATAGAATTAATGCTTTCGGATAACTTGCCATCTCTGCTGAGAGTTAAGAAAGATTACGAAATTGCTTTTGAGGAATATATTATTTTTTCCTATCATCCCGTTACGACTGCATTAAATGAACTTGTAAAAAATCTAGACAATATTATGGATGCTTTATTAGAGTCGCAACTGAAGATTGTTGCCATATATCCAAATAACGACAGGGGTGCAGACCTTATCATTGAATTGTTAGAGAAGATTGCGCGAAATGAAAATGTGAGGCTATTCTCCTCTATGCGATTTGAGAGCTTTTTAACGTTACTTAAAAATGCAAAAGCGATAGTGGGCAATTCCAGCGCCGGTGTTCGAGAAGCTCCTGTATATGGCGTACCGACGATTAATATTGGTAACAGGCAAATGAATCGTTTTCATTATCCATCCATAATCAATATTGCTGAAACTAAAAATGAAATACTGTCTGCGTTGAAAAATCTACCTGCGAAATCGATCCCATCTTTACACTTTGGGAAGGGGGGGAGCTCTGAGCTCTTTTTGCAATGTTTGCTCAGACCTGATATTTGGTCCAAGTCATGCCAGAAACAATTCAAAAGTTTAGCCGCAGACAATTCATCATGTATAGCAATAGAACGATATTAGGTTTAATTCCGGCAAGAGGTTCAAGTAAGGGACTTCCGCGGAAAAATATAAAGCTTTTATTAGGCAAGCCTTTAATTGCGTGGACGATAGAACGGGCTAAAGAGTGCAAGTATTTTGATAGAGTTATCGTAACCACAGATGATGAAGAGATTGCGAGGATAGCGAAAGAATATAGGGCGGAGGTGCCTTTCCTACGGCCTAACATCCTAGCCTCCGATGTGTCGCCCGCCATTGATACAATATTGCATGCTTTAAATTATTTGAGAGCGAATGGTGAGACTTTTGATTATATAGCTTGGCTTGAACCTACTTCACCTTTAAGAGACAGGCATGACTTCAACTCTGGTATTGAAGTACTTATCAATAACGAAACAAGAGCAGATAGTCTTGTAAGCGTTGGTAAAATCGCCTTAGAGCATCCGTTTATGGTAAAAAAAATAGATAAAAATGGTTATATGTCCCCTTTTTGCGTAACAGATGAGAAACTTGTTGGAAGAAGGCAAGATCTTCCGCCGGCTTATTTTCCTTACGGAGTGCTTTATTTATCAAAAGTTCATACGCTAAATAAGGATGAAGTATTTTATCAGAAAAGAGCGATTTCTTATCCTATTCAGCGTTGGCAGAATTTTGAAATAGATGATGAAATAGATTTTTTTACAGTAGAAACAATTATGCGGAAATACTGGGATAAGTTTTCATCAGAGGTAAGCTATTGTGGGTAACTTATCCTGGCGTTTTGGCGAAACGGAATATAGCTATGTAAAAGAGGTCTTGGATTCCGGGTTTGCTAGTGGCACGACGGGTAATATGAATTCCAGATTAGAAAAGGCCTTTGCCAAGCGTTTCGGAATGAACTATGCCATCACCTTTAACTCTGGGACCACTACGCTTCATGCAGCATTATCTGCGTTTGGAGTCGGATATGGTGATGAAGTTATCGTTCCGGCATTGACTGTTATTGCCTGTATGTATGCAGTTTTATACTGCAATGCCATTCCTGTTTTTGCCGACATTGATCCGGATACGTTTTTGATAGACCCTGCGGATGTGAGAAGAAAAATTACAAAAAAAACTAAGGCGATTATGCCGGTCCATTTGTACGGGCAAGTGTGCGATATGACCGAAATAATGAAGATAGCTCACGAATACAACCTAAAAGTTCTCGAAGATTGTGCTCAGTGCTACCTGGGAACGCATGCGGGAGCAATAGGAGGTACGATAGGTGATGTAGGTAGCTGGAGCTTTGAAAATTCGAAACACGTGACGACAGGAGATGGCGGGATTGTCTCATGTAATGATGAAGAATTAGCGGCTAAGATGCGGAAATTAAGCACGCTTGGTTTTCGTAATGCGACCGCTGCCAGCGGAAAGGTACGTATCGATAAAAATATTTTTCAAAACCCCTCTTATAAACGTCATGACACGTTTGCTTACATGTACCGAATGCCTGAGGTAGCTGCGGCGGTTGGATTAGCACAGGTCGAAAAGCTGGATTGGTTTGTCGAAAAAAGAGAACAGATGGCAGGGTTTTACAAAAAAATGCTTTCGAACTGCGAATGGTTAAAACCACAGCTTACACCGATAGGGGATAGAAACAGTTATTATGCTTTCGCTACGCGATTGGTCCGGGATGACATCTCATGGGAGGATTTTAGAAAAAAATATATAGGTTATGGAGGAGACGGTATTTATGCCGCGTGGGCACTCCTTTATCAGGAAGATTCGATTTCTGATGTTAAGAGATTTTTAAAATCTATGAATCTTGCAGATAGATTTATCACAGACAAGGGCATGTGCCCAAATGCCGAGAAACTCCAAAGTCGGATCATGCAGTTTACAACCAATCAAGAAAACGATGAAGAAATGAAAATCCAGATGGATGCGCTATATAAAACAATAAAATATTTTGATAGATGAAAACCTTAATCAGAAAAATTTTGCCTTTATCATTGAAACGACCTTTGCGGCACCGCAGATTACAGCGGTATTTTGAACGTAATCGTCCACTAAGTGAACTTGATAGAAAGATCATAGAGTATTTTCAAAAACACGAAGTTAAAAATGCAATCCTTTTGGCGGGATTCAAGAAAAGTGGTAACACTTGGACGAAATTTGTTATTTTTAACTATTTTAATATCTTGCTGAATAATGCTAAAGAAACATTAACGTACAACGAGCTGGATGCAATTCAATGCCACGTGCTAAATGGCGAGACTGTTCCAGAATTTTGTGATGGCTTTCCCGTTTTTTATGATACGTACGAACCTTATCAAGAAGTTTGGAATTATTTTAACAAGATTATTCTGTTATATCGAAACCCGCTAGATACATTAATTTCCTTATATTATTTTCTTCGTCATCGGAAAGAACCATTTACGGGATACCCCGAAGCCGAAAGAAGAAGATTATACAATATTGATTATTTTGTTCTTTACGAACTCGAATGGTGGATTCTTTATTATAAAATTTCCATTCGTAAATACGATTTGATGTTATGTTATGAAAGCATGCGTGTAAATCCGTTCGGAGAGTTCGAGAGACTTTTGAAACATCTGTTTGGCGAGATAGACGAAGGTATACTAAAGAAAAGTATAGAGATCTCGGCATTCGACAATATTAAAAAAATGGGAAGAGAGAAAAACCAGATGAATGGAATGGGAAACGTTGAAAACTTCGTAGGTGAGTTTACAAGATCCGGAGAGTCGGGACAGTATTTAAACAAACTTAGAAGAGAGACTGTGGAAGAAGCAAAAAGGTCGTTATCTAACAGTAGAATAAATCTTGCCTTCCATTGGGCATAAGGAAAAAAAATGAGCTTAGGTTCTTTCATTAAAGCAGAACGTGTAGCGGATGAAGGCATCTATCTAAAGGAAGAACGCCATAAAAATCCTAAAGAAAGGTTTAAACAAATAGTCTCACGATTAAGCCCCTTTATTTGTGCTATTGATTCGGTTCTCGACGTAGGGTGCGCAACGGGTGAATTTATTTATTATTTAAAATCCGTAAATCCTGTGCTTAGTTGTACGGGAATAGACGTTTCGAAACCTATGGCCGCGCGTGCAAAGGAAATTTTGCCGGATTGCGACTTTTTCTGTAAGGATATTTTAACGCAGTCGCATGATATGAAAGCGCAATATGATCTCGTAACATGTATGGGTGTTCTGCAAATATTCGATAATATAGAAGGTCCGGTGCAGAACCTGCTAAGATGTGTTAAACAGGGAGGTAAGCTTATTTTAGAAGGCGTTTTCAACTCTCATCCTGTTGATGTAATCACGCGATATAGGCGGGTTACGGGTAGCGACAACCCATGGGAGCTTGGCTGGAATATTTATTCCAAACAGACCTATGAGAAGATATTAAAGAATTCCGCTTACGACCTTTCTTATTCATGGATTCCTTTTACGTTACCGTTTGACGTTCTCGAGGGAGAAGATCCTATGAGGACGTGGACGATAAAGACACAAGCGAATCCCCATCAGTTGGTTAACGGAGCATCCTTGCTGATTGATTTGTACAGCCTGGAAATAACGGTTAATCGATCACGGTAGCCCATTATATCGAAACAATGAAACCTACGCATGCCTTAGAAGAACGGTACATTGCTATATTCGGAGCAAATAAGTTTGAATTCTTATATCTCATGTTTTGGGGGTGGGCTAGAGGAGTAAATATCGTGGTTGTCAGAGAACTAGATATTAAAATCATGAGTATTCTTCAAAAAATATTTTTTTTTAAACGATATTTAAATAAAAGTGTAAGCGAAAATAAATTATGCAGTAAACGATTTAAAGGATTGTGGAGTAAAATCAATAAAGAAGCGATTTCATTGACAGGGGCATTTTTTGAAGAAAACATAAGGCCTAAGGTTGCGATCGTTGATTGCTATAATAAGTTACTGCACACTTCGAAGTTTGCCACTTTTATTAAACAGCAGCTATGTAGACAAATTTGTTCGATGTTGGAAGAATTACATCTCATACGAAACCTGTCCTTAACTCAAACGACCATTTTAGTAAGTAATAATTCGATTAATACGTTTGTTTTGAATTATTTTGAAATGAAATACAATGTTCGTCTTAATGTCCGGTACGTTTCATCGAGATTCAATTTACTTATTTTACTCACTTACTATGTGTATATGATTTTGGATATGGGGAAGAGGGGGTTTGTTTTCAACAAACGGAGGGTGTTGTTCAAATTATCCAAAGAAAGCACATGGGGATTTCATAATAGAGCGCAACGTGATGACGTGATTATTGATCACCGGCAATTTATGGAGGAGGATCTCTTATTATTTGAAATGAATCCGTGTGAGCCTACGCGAGTAGAAGCCTTTCAAGAAGCAAGAAAGCGAAACTTTCATACGGTTTCGGTCCCACGCTTAAGTCTGAATATACGTAGAAATATCTTCAATCTTTTATTTTTTTATTTTGTCGTGCCCTTCAGGGTGTATTTTCAACTTGCGCAGAGTCGTCAAGCATATCTTTTCTACATAGTGTGGTTATTTCACAAGCGCTGCTTACCGGCAGAAATTTTAATGAATCTATACGAAATCAAATGTAACATTTCTATGGTTGATCACGGAGATATTGAAACCACAATCATCTTCAATAAATACGGCACAAAAAATGTAATTTTTCAGTGGAGCGATCTCACTTACTTTCATGACCATAGCTTAGCTTTTATAGCACATAATATTTATTTTGCATGGGGAGATATTCATTACGATTATCATTCTGAGCATTATTGCGTCGACAAAAAGATAAATGTTGGATGTATTTATAAGCAATGGTTCACTCAAGCACTGAGGCGTAGGAGCGAATTAATATCGGATATAGAAAAGTTTAAGAGTGAATGGAAAACAGTTGTTTTTTTTGATGACTGCGGTATGGGTATGGAATCTACCCTTGAATTTCTAGAGCTCATGAAGGAGTTTTGTGAACGGAATGGAAATGTGAATGTTCTACTGAAGCCTCGTAATATGGAAACGCTGATTTTACAAAAATTAAGGGGACGAGATATTTTGAGCTATAAAAATTTCACTTGCCTTGACCCAAAAGAATGGTCAGCGGAGGATGCGATCGCAGTTTCGGATGTTTGTGTCAATATGACGATCACGACGCCTGTTACAGTTGCCTTAATATGCGGTAAAAATGCTCTTTATTTTGATAACACAGGAAATTACAAAGATAATCCACTTGCGGAAGAGCATTTTAACGAATTAATTTTTGAGGATAGGGATGCGATCTTTCGACAAATTGGTAGCATACTAACAGGAAGATTTAGTTGCCGTAGTGTCATCAGCGAGAAAGATTTAAGGCGATACGATGCATTTAATGATGATAAGGCGATCGAAAGAGTACGCAATTATTTGAGTGAACTTGTTTCGAAGAATTAATTGTTAAAACAGTTTGGTTTCAAAGAACAGGTGCGGGGAGACATTAATGCTGGAGTTTAAATTAAAAACGAACGTGGTTCTTGGTGCGGGGGTAAGCAACGAGCTCGGCACGCGGTTGAAGAATTTCATGTTTAAAAAAATTGGTCTTATTATCGATGCGAACGTAAGGAATCATGTTGAGACGCAAGCGGCTATAAAAAGTTTGGAGGCGGAGGGCTGCGAGTATCAAATTTTTGTTTCGGATGCCGTTGAGCCTGACTACGCTTATTTGGAGGAATTTAAGAAAAAGGTTTTGAATCAAACATACGATTGTTTGGTTGGAATCGGCGGGGGGAGTATTCTTGATTTGACCAAAGGTATAGCGACATTGGTGTCCAATCCCGGGGAAGCCATTTCATTTAGGGGTTTTCCAAAGCTTAAAAATCGTCCATTACCGGTTGTTGCGATGCCTACGACAGCGGGAACAGGAAGCGAAGCGACGTATTTCGCCGTCTTTACCGACAGTGTTCAAAAGAAAAAATTGGGCATTAATTCAGAATTAAATTTTCCGGTATTGGCCATTATCGATCCTCTCTTTACTGTGGGATGTCCCAAATCTGTTACGGTTTCTTCCGGGGTTGATGCTTTGGTTCATACGCTCGAAAGTTATGTCGCCAAAAAGCATACCGTTGCGTCAAGAATGTATTCAAAGGAAGCATTTCGGCTTCTTTACAATAACTTAAGTAGGGTGCTGGATGATCCGCGTAATGTGGAAATTAGAAGCGAATTAGCCTTGGGGGCGTATTTGGCGGCAGTAGCTTTAATGAATTCAGGATCCGGTCCTGCCGGAGCTTTTTCGTATCCGTTGGGAGTTTACTACAAAGTTCCGCATGGGTATGCCGGAGCAATCTTTTTGCATGCTCTTACGGAGTTTAATGTTGAAAAAGAATACCGAGATTATGCGGATCTATACGATTTGATATACGACTCAAAGAAGAGTCTTTCGGTAAAAGAAAAGAACCTGGCGTTTTCCGATAAAATTGGAGCGCTAATGGAAAAATTACAAGTTCCGCAAACGCTTGAGGGCTATGATTTACGCGAAAAGGATATTGAATTTTTAGCCGGACAATACGATGGGTTAAAAGCTGCTATAGATCAAAATGCCATTAATATAACCAACGAAGATGCTCGTGCTATTGTCAATAAATCTCTGAAGAAAAGACTCGATTATGCCCGGATTTGAATTGATCGGAGAAGAAGAAAAACAGGCTGTTTTGGATATTTTTGATAAGGGGGGCGTTCTCTATCGCTACGGACTGGATGCTAAAAGACAGCATATTTTTAGGGTGGATACATTTGAAAGAAAGATAGCTGAAAAGGTTGGAACAAAGCATGCCCTTTGCGTTTCGAGTGGAACTGCAGCGTTAAAGCTTGCTTTGATTGGGCTTGGTATTAAGCCTGGCGATGAAGTGATAACGCAGAGCTTCACATTTATTGCTACGGTTGAAGCTATTTTGGAGGTGGGGGCCATTCCTGTTATCGCAGAAGTAGATAAATCGCTGAATATGGATCCTCGAGATTTAGAAAGAAAAATATCGGAAAAGACACGGTGTATTATTCCGGTGGCCATGGCTGGCGTCCCTCCTAGGATGGATACAATTTTGGCGGTGTCGGCAAGGCATAACATTCCTATCGTCGAAGATAGCGCGCAGGCTTTGGGGGCAACATATAAAGGACGGCCTGTCGGTACGATTGGCAAGGCAGGCATCTACAGCCTTGACATAGGAAAAATTATCACCGCAGGGGAAGGCGGAGTTGTTGTTACAAACGATACAAATATCTTTTTGAGAGCACGAGAATATTCCGACCACGGACACCAGCAGAATCCTAATTTTCCTCGAGGAGAAGACACTCGGGTGATGTGGGGATTTAATTATAAAATGACCGAATTGCAAGGGGCTGTTGCTCTGGCGCAACTAAAAAAAATGGATGTTATTCTTGAAAAGCAACGATCGAATAAGAAGCAGATTAAAAAGGGGATTAGAGGTGCTTATGGGATTGAATTTCGTGATATCCCAGATGAGGGGGGAGATGCCGGGGATACGCTTGTCTTTTTTCTTGAATCGAAGGAGAAAGCTTTATTGTTCGCGAGTAAATTAAGAGAAAGTGGTTTTGGAACAAAAAATCTTCCCGATGCCATATCGTGGCATTTTGCCGGAACTTGGACGCACATTTTTAGCCAATATCCTGAATATAAAGATAAAAATCTTGAAGAAGTCTGGAGTCAATCGAGTGATTATTTGCGGAGGGCTGTTGCGTTACCTATTATGATCAATATGACGGAAGAGCAGATTGAGCTACTCGTTAGAACGATATGCATTATCGCGAAAGAAGTGTGACGCCAAGGGCATCAAAATGGCAAAGGAAATAAGAATAGCTTCTCACGTTATCGGGAAAAACAATCCTGCATTTATTGTTGCCGAGGTTGGCGTTAACCATAATGGTGATCTCGGTTTGGCTAAACAATTGGTTGATACTGCAAAGTCTGTGGGTGCAAGTGCTGTAAAATTTCAGGTCTTTAATGCAAAGGATTTGGTGACGGAAAATGCCCCGCTTGCTTCATATCAGAAGAAGGTAGTTTTGGGACGGTCGCATTTTGAATTGTTAAGAAAGCTTCAGCTGTCCAGAACGGATTTTGAATTTCTTTTTGACTATTGCCACAAAAAGAAAATTATATTTCTAGCTACTCCCTTTGATAGCGGAAGCGCTGATTTCTTGCAACAACTAGGCGTACATGCTTTTAAGATTAGTTCTGGTGATCTAACCAATTTGCCTCTTTTACGGCAAGTAGCAAATTTTAAAAAGCCTATTATTCTGTCGACAGGTATGTCAACACTTAAAGAAGTGGGCGATGCTGTAGAAAATATCTATTCAGCAAAGAATAGAAGACTGATTCTCCTTCACTGTACTTCGAATTATCCGACGGAGTATAGAAATGTTAATCTGAGAGCGATGTGTTCTCTTAGAAAGAAGTTCAGCGTTTCTGTAGGATATTCTGATCATACACGAGGGATTGAAGTTTCTGTCGCTGCGGTTGCCATGGGCGCGTGTGTTGTGGAAAGACACCTGACGCTGGATAGGTCCCTTCCGGGACCGGATCACGCGGCTTCGCTCGATCCTCTTGAGTTTGAGCGATTGGTACGAGCGATTCGGAACATCGAAAGTGCTATGGGGAACGGTATTAAAAAGCCATGCAGATCGGAAACAGAAGTGAAGAATGTAGCAAGAAAAAGCATCGTAGCTTCCCAAAATATTGCAAAAGGAACGGTTCTTTCGGAGAAGATTCTTGCGTTTAAGAGACCCGGAACAGGACTTTCTCCAAGCCTTCTTCGGAACATTTTAGGTAAAAGGACAAAGAGAAAACTTAAGAAAGATACTCTGGTACGCGTGAAAGATCTAGCGAGATTAGGATCATAGCGTTTAAATAATATGAAACGAATTTTAGTTATTACCGGAAGTCGATCGGAATATGGTTTGTTAAAACCATTGCTCAGATCTATAGAGCAAAGTAGACAACTGTATTTGCAGTTGGCCGCTACGGGGTCACACGTAAGCAAGATTTTCGGTGAAACCATACAGGAAATTAAAAAGGATTTTAATATAGATGCGATAGTCGACTTGCCTTTAGGAAAAGATACCAATGCGGGAATGAGTATTGCCGTTGGAAAAAGCGTTATGGAATTTACGCAAGTTTTTCGAAAGTTAAAACCAGATGTGGTTGTAATACTTGGCGATAGATTCGAAATATTTGGAGTTGCTATCGCCGCTTTTTACATGAATATTCCGATTGCACATATACATGGAGGAGATAGGTCGGGAGGTAGTCATTTGGATGATTCGGTCAGGCATGCGATAACCAAGCTGTCCCATATCCATTTCACGTCTACAGCACAGAGCGCAAGAAGGGTTATTAAGTTGGGGGAAGAATCGTGGAGGGTTCATGTTGTCGGAGCTCTTGGAATCGATGCGATCTATGCGTATAAGCGGTGCCACAGTAAGAAAAACGGCTCTTCGAAGCAATTCAAGGTTAATTCTAAAGAACCTTTAGTCATTCTTCTACAGCATCCTGTGACGACCGAAGCGAAGGATGGTAAATTACAAATAAGGAATAGTTTGAATGCGATCAAAGAACTGGCGCTGCAAACAGTTGTGATTTACCCAAATGCTGATGCGGGTAGTCGTACGATGATGAAAACGATTGGAAATTTTAAAAAGTATCCTCTTATTCAGATTCGGAATAATTTATCTCATGATGAATTCCTTGGTTTAATGGCTTCCGCCGACGTTATTTTGGGTAATTCAAGCGCAGCTATTATTGAGGCCCCGGCATTTAGACTGCCAATTGTGAATATTGGGACAAGACAGAACGGTAGAGAACGGGGAGATGGATTTATTGATGTAGGATACGACAAAGATGGGATTATGAAAGCCATTAAGCGGGCTCTTTCCAAGAAGTTTCGAGAAAACATCAAACAAAATAATATATACGGAGATGGAAAGGCAAGCCGTCGAATTGTATCGATTTTGAGCAATCTTGAAATAAATAAACGTTTGCTTCAAAAGGAAATAACGTATTAAGCAAGGTGGCCAAGTCGTGAATAAAAAAATCATGATCATTAATATTGATATGGGTAATGTTGGGTCCGTAGCCCATGCTCTCGATTATCTTGGGAGCGAATACTCCATATCTAATAATAAAACAGATTTGGAGCGTTCGGATGGCTTGATATTTCCCGGTGTCGGTGCTTTTTCTTCCGCTATGGAGAATTTGAAAAGATTTGACTTGCTACACACCCTAGAAGAGCAGGTTTTGGTAAAGAAAAAACCATTTTTTGGAATATGCTTAGGAATGCAATTACTCGCACAAGATTCAACGGAAGGAGGATCCCATAAGGGTTTGGGTTGGATCGCGGGTCATGTAACTGTCTTGCAACCGGAAGGAAGTTTATGCGTTCCGCACGTAGGCTGGAACAATGTAAAAGTTGATCATAACTCTTCTTTTTTTAAACAGATTGACGGTAACTCCCATTTTTATTTTGATCATAGTTATCATATTGAATGTGACGAAGATGTGGTCGTTGCTACTTGTGAATATGGTGGTGCGTGTGTGACCGCAATTCATAAAGAAAATATCTTTGCGACCCAGTTTCATCCCGAGAAAAGCCAAAGGAACGGATTGAAAGTGCTGAGGAATTTCCTCAATTTCGTTGAATCCAATTGAAAAACATTATTTTGAATATAAAACCATGCTAAAGACCAGAATAGTTGCAGTGTTGGTTATCAAAGGCGGAATAGTTGTGCAAAGCGTTGGCTTTAAGCGTTATTTGCCGATAGGGTCACCCGCTGTTGCTATTGAATTTCTAAATAACTGGGGCATAGATGAGATCGTTTGCCTGGATATTGACGCAACGCGCGAAGGAAGAGGCCCCCAATTTGATGCTATAAGTACCTATACAAAACACTGCCAGGTTCCATTGGCCGTGGGTGGGGGGATTAAGGATTTAGATGATATTCGAAGGACTATTTATGCCGGAGCGGACAAAATTGTAATAAATACTTCGGCGGTAAAAAATCCAAAACTTTTAAGTGAGGGCGCAAGACAATTCGGCAATCAGTGCATAGTTGCATCAATAGATGCTCGACGCTTGGCTACAGGAAAATATGAGGCGTTCATTGAAGGAGGATCTCAGCCTGCAGGTGACACACCTGCGAGCCTTGCTAAGCGGTTTGAGGAATGTGGTGCCGGCGAAATCTTACTTAACTCTATCGACCAGGATGGTTCTAAGAAGGGATACGACTTAGAGTTGATTCGTGAGGTTGTAAGTAAAGTGAACATCCCGGTTGTTGTTTGCGGAGGCGTTAATCATCCGCGGCATTTTCAAGATGCCGCTTGCCTTGAAGTGTCGGGTCTAGCAGCAGCAAATTTTTTCCACTATTATGAACATAGTGTGACAACCGTTAAGCGCTACTTGAAAAATACAAATGCCAATATTCGCCTTGATACATATTTTGATTACCATGGATTTAGTTTCGATGACTCTGGGAGGTTGCGAAAAAAAGACGACGCACTTCTCGAGAAGCTCTATGTTGAATTCACGCCACAAGAGGTGATATGAAATATTGTAAGCGGTGTCTTTATCCTAGTAACCATCCCCTTAACATAACGTTTGATGAATATGGCGTGTGTAGCGGGTGCAGAATACACGAAGAGAAAGACATATTGAATTGGAAGGAGCGAAAAGAAAAGTTAAGTAAAATCTTTGACGAGTATAGATCCCCCACGAGCGCTGCTTATGATTGCATAATTCCAGTCAGTGGAGCTAAGGATTCATATTTTATTGTGCACGTGGTGAAAAATATTTTTAAAATGCACCCGTTATTGGTGACTTATAATAAGCAGTACAATACAAGAATCGGCATTCGCAATCTTGCCTACCTTCAAGCTGTTTTTGGTTGTGATTTGATTAGCACTACCGTTAGTCCAGAGAGGGTCAAGCGAATTACTCGAGAAAGCTTACGACAAAGAGGCAGTATGTACTGGCACTGTCTTGCCGGAGCTACCGTTTTTCCTGTTCAATCTGCTGTAAAACTTAAAGTCCCTCTCATCGTTTGGGGCGCTCACCAGGGTTGTGATCAGGTAGGAATGTTTTCCCATCTTGACGAAGTTGAAATGACAAGAAAGTATAGGAAAGAGCATGACCTGATGGGTTTAGAAGCCGAGGATATAGTTCGTAGCGGCACCGAAGTATCCATAGATGATATGCGTCCGTATATCTATCCGCATGATAAAGAATTGGAGACCGTTGGCGTAAGGGGTATTTATTTGAATAACTATTTTCGTTGGGATTCAAAGGCTCAGCATGAATTAATGATTGAAGAATTTGGTTATCAAACGATGAATCAGCAGCGCACATTTGATACCTACAACGATATAGATTGTTTCCATTATTCTGCTATTCACGACTATATAAAATTTCTTAAGTGGGGTTATGGTAAGGCTACAGATCATGCCTGTAGGGAGATTCGATTAAAGCGTATGACGCGCAAAGAAGGCGTAGCCATGGTGCGGAAGTACCAAAATGCATTTCCTAGCGATTTACCTTTATTTCTTGAATGGGTCGAAATGAGTGAGCTTGAATTTTGGGAGCATATTGATAGATTTCGGGATCCGAGCATATGGGGAAAAGACGAATTTGGGAATTGGGAGCTTAAGGATACTATTCTAAATCACATCGACGATGAGGGCGTGGATGACGTCCGGCTTGAGCGTGTGGAAAAGTGTGAATTTTCCGTTACTCAACCAAAAAATTCAGAATATTTTTCCGATGATTACGTACATATCGGCAGAGATTGTGTTGATAGGGGGTATATTACAGATGTTATTAAAGAGTACCCGCTGCCTTTATTTAGTTGATTTAAGAAAATTTAAACATTTTCTCGTTGAACAAGAGTGTGCCCGTGTTGAGATACTGTAAAAAGTGTGTGCAGCCCGATACAAGACCCCAGATCTATTTTAATAAAGAGGGCATTTGCGGTGCCTGTTTGTGGAGCGAAGAAAAGAAAATCATTGACTGGGAGAAGCGCGGCCGTGAACTACAAGCCGTGGGTGCTTGGGCTAAAGCAGAAGCAAAAAAACGCGGGACGTATGATTGTGTTCTAGGTGTTAGCGGAGGCAAGGACACGACTTTTACATCTTTATACGCAAGAGATCGGTTGGGTTTGAAATGCTTGCTGGTTAATGCATGGCCGGAGCAGATGACCGAACTTGGCATACACAATCTCGAGAATTTATCTAATTTGGGTTTTGATATCATTCATATCAAGCCAAACCCGCGTGTTATGAGGCAGATTATAAAGGAGGACTTTTACAAGCGCGGCAATATGAACATTTCTACGGAATATACCATTTGGTCTAGCGCTTATCGGGTAGCCATGGAACATAGGGTGCCGCTCATTATTCAGGGAGAAAATGAAGCCTTAACCTTAGGTGCGAGTGTAGGTTTAAATCGTGATGGCGACGCTGCTCAGGTATACAAAAATAATACACTTTCAGGTATCAATGCGTTCCAAAGATACGCTGGATGTCAAGGGGTGTCGAGGAAAGATCTTTTTCTATATCGATTTCCGGAATCAAGCCTGCTTGATCGGATAGGAATCCGTGCGTATTATCTGGAGTATTTTACCAACGAATGGGACCAGGTTGGCAACTCAACGTTTTCTGTGAAATACGGCATGCATATACGTGAGGATTGTTTGGAGGAATTAGGTTCTATTCAAAAATTTTGTGCTATGGACTCGGACCTTTGGATAGCCAATCAAGTACTGAAATATGTCAAATTCGGCTTTGGGTACGCCACGGATGAGGCCTGCTATGAGGTGCGAGCCGGCCGCATGTCGAGGGAAGAGGCGTTTGAGTTGGTTAAGAAGTACGACGGTAAGTGCGGTGACAAGTATATAGAGAAGTTTTGTAGATATATAGATATAACGGTTGATGAGTTTTGGCGAGTTGTTGAAAGCTTTCGGAATAAAGATCTTTTTGAGCGAGTGAGCGGTCAATGGGTATTAAAAAGTAAATACGGAGAACCTGTCGAGTTTATTTCCTGTGGATAAAGCGATCGTATACGGCAGCGGGGGCCACGGAAAAGTGGTCTTGGATATCTTATTAGAATCGGGTTTTGAGGTCATGGGGTTTGTTGATGATAATAAAAATCAGTTGGGAAGTGTGATTAATGGTTATCCGGTGCTGGGTGACGGAAGCTATTTAGAAAATAAGAAAAAGATAAAGGTGGCTTTAGGTATCGGATGCAATAGTGCGCGTGAGAATATTTTGCATAAACTAACAACTTCTAATGCAGAGATTATATCCGCGATACACCCGAAGGCCGTTATTTCCCGTGAGGTGAGGTTGGGAAAAGGTATTGTTATTATGGCGGGTGCTGTTGTTAATCCCTCAACAGTTATTGAGGACGGCGTTGTTGTTAATACGGGTGCGACGGTGGACCATGATTGTCATCTCGCTGCTTTTTCCCATCTTTGGCCGGGGGCGCACTTGGCCGGTTCGGTTTATGTTGGGGAACGCTCTTACATTGGAATGGGCGCTGCAGTTATCCAAAATATTAAAATAGGAAGAGATGTGAAGATTGGAGCCGGCGCCGTGGTTATTTCTGATATACCAGATAATGCTACAGCCGTTGGCGTACCGGCCAAGTGCGTTCACGGTGAGAAACAGCATGCAAAATAAAATATTTAAGGATATTCTCGTCTCGGATGAAGCTTCCATTAAAGTTGTCATGAGATCTATTGATTATTCAGGTTTGAGAGTTGCGTACATAGTCGACAAGAAAAATAAGCTGGTGGGCGTTGTTAGCGATAGCGAAATCCGAAAGGCCATTCTTAAGGGACGGGATATCAAAGATCCTATCAAAAACATTGTAAATACAGCGCCGGTTGTGTTGACAGAAAAAGATTTGTTGTTGTCGGATACCGTTCGAAAAAAAGTTAAAAAATTATTAAAGCTTATGCCGGACAGCCGTTATATGTTGGTTCTGGATAATACGGGACACCCCAAAAAAATTGTTCCGTGTGGGGAGTTGTTAGGGAAAACGAAGGCGACGGCGAAGAAACGGGAGAATTACGGAAGAAATGTCTTAGTGGTTGGGGGCGCCGGATATATAGGTTCTGTTTTAGTAAGGAAACTTCTTTCGCAGGGCTTTAACGTGCGTGTACTGGATATGCTGATGTACGGTTCCGAGTCTTTGAGTGGGCTGTATCAAAATAGGGGCTTTGATCTGATTGAAGGGGATATGCGCAATATATCAACGGTTGTTAGGGCGTTGGAAGGAATTGACGTTGTAATTAATCTCGCCGCGATTGTAGGTGATCCGGCATGCAAAAATAAGCCGGAAGCCGCGATCGAAACGAATTACTTAGCAAATAAGGCATTGGCAGAGGCGTGCAAATATAATCAGATCAATCGTTTTATCTATGCTTCCACATGCAGTGTTTACGGAGCAATGAATGGTTACCGAGAACTGAACGAGAGCGCTCCGCTCAATCCCGTGTCGTTATATGCTCGGTCTAAAATCCAATCTGAGGAGGGTATTCTCAATCTGGAAGACGAAAACTTTGCACCGACTATATTAAGAATGGGGACTATGTATGGTTATTCACCACGGATGCGTTTTGATTTGGTTGTTAATGCGATGACAAAGTCGGCTGTAACTGAGAAAAAAATTTTTGTGCACAACGGGGGAAAGCAGTGGCGTCCCTTGCTCCACGTGGAAGACGCGGCCGAAGCCTATATTAAATGTATAAAAGCCCCAGTAAGGCGTATTAAAGGAGCAATTTTTAACGTTGGTTCTTATCACCAAAATTATCAGATTCTTCGCATCGCCGAAACGGTAGCAAACGTTATTCCGGGTACTTCCTTAGTCGTAGAGGAAAAAAACGAAGATCCACGCAACTACATCGTCTCTTTCTCACGTATTGAGCGGCTTCTTCGATTTAAGGCTGTAAACAGAATTAGAAAAACAGTTATGAGGATTAAGCAAGCCATTGATAGTAAAGAAGTTAGGGAAGTCAACGATTCTAAATATTACAATGTGGAGTACAGTACGTGAGCAGAGAAAAAGATTCTAGTCATCTGGCCATTTTGGGGGCTGAGCCGGCATTTAAGGAGCTCGTTATGATTACCAAGCCGACTATATCGTCGATCCCAAGCTTAAAAAAGAAATATGGCGATATTTTAAAAAGCGGCATGATTACAAACGGAAGGTATGTTAGAGATTTTGAAGATAAGGTTGCCAAATACTTAGGTGTTCGAAATGCCGTTGCTCTTAACAGTTGTACGGGTGGGCTTATGTTGCTCATGAAAGTGCTGAATCTTACGGGTGAAGTTATTGTTCCGAGCTTTACCTTTCATGCAACCGCACACGCGGTGGTCTGGAGCGGATTGAAACCGGTATTTGTGGACTGCGACCCGAAAACATTTAATATTTCCCCCGAGGCAGTGCAAGCCGCTATAACGTCCAGGACAAGCGCCGTATTAGCTGTTCACGTATTTGGCAATCCGTGTTCTATTGGGGAATTGGAGAGTATTACAAATAAGCATGGATTACCTTTAATCTTCGATTCCGCCCACGGATTTGGCGCAACATATAAAAATCGACAAATAGGTAGTTTTGGAAGAGCTGAAGTCTTTAGTTTAAGTCCAACTAAACTTTTGACTGCCGGGGACGGCGGCATCGCCGCAACCAACGACGATTCATTAGCGGAAAAAATTCGGACAGGAAGAAATTATGGAGATCCAGGAACATACGACAGCGAGTTCTCAGGATTTAATGCTCGAATGAGTGAGTTTCACGCTCTGTTGGGTATAGAATGTTTAAAGGATTTAGAGAAGAATGTGGTTCGAAGAAACCGTTTGGCAACGTTATATAAGAAACTATTGGCCAATGTCCCCGGTTTGTATTTCCAGGAAGTTGAAACGGAAAATAGAAGCACTTTCAAGGATTTTTCTGTACTGGTTAATGAGCGTGAAATGGGTCTGAGCCGGGATGTGCTGAGTGTTGCGTTGGCGAAAGAAAATATTACCACCAAGAAATATTTTAGTCCGCCGGTTCATGAACAGAAGGCTTTCAAAGGGTACTATAAAGCTTCGTATCGTAGTAATCTACCGGCTACAAAAATGATTTCACGGCGCATTTTGAATCTTCCAATATATTCTCATATGCCGGAATCAGTTGTGCGAAAGATTTGCACGGTTATCGAGAAGTTGTATCATCGGGCTCAATAACGTGAAGAGGAAAGGTCTTGCAATTTAACTCAATTTCGATACGGACACAGAGATGAAAAATAGTTATACAATGCTGCATTATAACGAGACGCTACGGCCATACACAAAGTTCCCAAGGCAGTTGTGTGAACATTTATGTGATCGTTACTTTAAGGCAAGGAAAGGAAAATTACTGGATGTTTGCTGCGGCCGCGGAGAATTTATCGAGATTTTTAATGATTTAGGTTTTGATGCTTACGGCGTTGATATGGATTCCGTTGCCGCTGAAAAGGGGCTTAAGGTTAAAACGGCCAATGTGGATTTAGAGGGGATCCCCTACGAAGATAATTATTTCGATTTCATTATGGTAAAATCTGCCATTGAGCATATTCGGCATGTTTATGAACTTACAGAAGATCTATATCGCGTTCTTAAGCCCGGAGGAAAACTTATTATACTGACAAGTGATTGGAAGGAAGTATATAAGATATTTTATGATGATGTAGACCATAAAACCCCGTTCACAAAAACATCTTTAGAAGGCTTGCTGTTAAGATTCCAATTTAGAAATGTCAAAGTGAATGATATTCATTATCTACCGTTTTCGTGGAAAAATAATTTTTTAAAACAGCTGCCTTACATAGTATCTTTTCTCTGCCCTATTGATACACCACCTACGATCAAGTTGAATGCTTTTGTCAAATTAATCAAGTTTTCAAGAGAAAAGCAAATATTGGGATACGGAGAAAAATAGCGAGATTAACTATGAATAGAAAGATAAAGATTTTCTTGTGTGATCTGTATCACAATTATTTAGGTGTCAGCACCTCCATGTTCCCCTTAAATATAGGATATCTTGCTGCGTATGCTCATAAGTGTTTTCCGAACGAGTTTGATATTCAGCTATTTAAATTTCCACAGAATGTTATAGATAAAATTAAAACGGTTAAACCTGACATCGTTGGTTTTGCAGACTATACATGGAGCATGGATATTAACAGTCGGATAGCTGCATGGATAAAATCTGTGTATCCCGAAACATTGATTATTTTTGGAGGACCAAATATCACTTATTCTGAAAATGGGTATAGAAGATTTTTTGCGAGGGCACCGGCGGCAGATTTTTATATTCCTTATCAAGGAGAAAGCCCATTTATAAAATTATTAGCCAAGGTTCTCGATAAAGGATTAAATGTTCATAACTTAGTGAGCGAGCTTATTGATGGTACCATTGCTTACGATCGAGATAATGACAAAATTATTGAGGGGAAGAGTCTGCCTAGAATTAAAAATTTAGATGAAGTTCCATCGCCTTATTTGACAGGTATGCTGGATGATTTTTTTGAAACCAATTTAATCCCTATTGTAGAAACAAATCGAGGCTGCCCTTATCAGTGCACGTTTTGTGCTCAGGGCATTTCATCCCTTAATAGCCTTTATTTATTCAATATGGAAATCGTTAAAGAAGAGTTGAAATATATCGCTTCCCGCGCAAGGAACACGAACATATTGAATTTGGCGGATGCAAATTTTGGTATTATTCAAAGGGATATTGAAATCGCTGAGCATATTGCAGACCTATCCGAAAAGGTGGGTTATCCGCGCAAATTCAATACGAACTGGGCCAAAAATCAACCGGATTTATTCAAAATATCAAAGATACTCAAGAATTCTAATTTAATTATTTCTCTGCAATCGCTTGATGACCATGTTTTAGATAATGTAAAACGGAAAAATATCAAACTGAGTATCTTCAGAGATATTATGCATAAAATAAATGCTTCAGGCGGTATGTCGGGGACAGAAATAATATTGGGTTTACCTGGAGAAACACGAGAGAGCCATCTGGCGACACTACGGGATCTTTTTAATTGGAATACTTCTTACATCCTTTGTTATAACGCCATGATGCTTGAGGGTACAGAAATGAACACCCAGCGAGAAAACGGCACGTTACAGTGTAAGACCAAATATAGGCTTGTTGATAATTCGTTTGGAAAATATGATGAAATCGTCTCATTTGAACATGAGGAATGTATCCGTGCATTGTCGACCATTTCGGAAGAGGAAGTGTTATATTTTCGTCCCGTGCATTGGCTAATCCAATTTCTATGGAATTATCGATTTTATTATGATGTTTTAAAGTACATGCAATCATTACAAATCAATCCACTGGATTACATCCTTCGAATAGTAGATTTAGCGGAACAAGACTCTGTTTCTGAGGACGTTAAACAAATTTTTCTTCAGTTTAAAAACGAGGCGGCTTCCGAATGGTTCGATTCTCCCGAAGCGCTTCGAGACTTTTTTAGCCAAAAGGATAATCTCCAAGCTCTTAAAGATGGGCACTATGGAAAAATGAACGGGAAGTATATATTTAAAGTTCTTTTGGAAGTCAAAGAATCGTTCCATTCGTTTTTATACGATAATGCAATAAATTATTCCTCGGTCACTCAAATGAATAAATCTATTTTTACTGACATATTTAATTTTATGCATGCAGCAACGATTGACTTTACAAAAGGTATGGATGAGATTGCTCAAGAACGATCCGTGATGTGTTATTACGACATATTGAAATGGAGAGATTCCCGGTATGAAGAACGGTTGGAAAACTTTTATTGCCCGGAAGGGGTCAAATATAAGTTTTGCATATCCGATAAGCAAATCGAGTCTATTCATGTTTTATTAAAGCAGTATAAGCATGAAAACCTGAATGTTACTTTAAGAAAAATGAGTGAGTATATGAATATTAGAGATTTTTTCCGGGATGCGAAAACCGTAGACGGTGAAATTCCCAAGACGTTAGAAACCATCGTATGAGAAAAAAAGAATTATCAGAGGATCCACAAAAGATATATGGGGCAAAGGAGTATCTCTTATCCGAGGCTTTGGGTCCAGATTACGATAAATACAGAGCACGTTGGGCCGAGGTTTCAAGGCGCTCGCTTGTTACGGACTTTCCCCTGTATATTCAAATCGAACACACCGGAAAATGCAATTTAAGCTGCCCGTCTTGTCCCCAAGGAGTTGAGGACTTAAGGCATGACTACAGCCGAGGATTTAGGCCCTTGGAAATCGCGTTATATAGAAGTGTATTAAAGGAGGCGCAGAAATATCATTGTCCATCGGTATCGTTTCATAATAACGACGAACCTCTTCTATTACGGGATTTGAGCGAGAGGATTCGAATGGCCAAGCAAGCCGGTTTTCTAGATATTATTCTTACAACGAATGCGACTTTGTTAACAAAAGAAAAAGCAGATAGTTTACTCGTAGATGGTATCACCAAGATTAATTTCAGTATCGATGCATGGCGAGAAGATGTTTATAAGGCTGTGCGGGTAGGGGGTGATTTCAAAACCGTCGTCAAGAATATTGATTATTTCTATGAAAAAAGGAACATGCTGAATTTGAAATTGCCTATTATTCGTGTGACGTCTGTTTTAACGAAATATACGGTTGATGAGCAGGAAGGCTTTCGAGATTTTTGGTTACAAAGAGCCGATATGGTTGAATTCCAAAATTTTCAGGCAATAAGTGGGCATACAGAAGATTTAAAGCCGCCTCAATCTGAAATCGACAGCAATTTTAGCTGTAACGCTCCTTGGCAGCAGGTAGTCATAAGGGCCAACGGCGATGTGCTCCCTTGCTGCTCTTTCTACGGGGATAAAATGGTTATAGGCAATATACGGGAATCTAGTTTGTATGACGTATGGAACGGTGGGTATATGAGAAAAATTCGGGAAGAATTGCAAAAAGATAATTATGATTATTTTCCCTCCTGCAGTAAATGTTCAAAGTCATCATACGTTGTTAATGTTCCGGGCTAGCGATTGATAGTTATTACTATTGCTTATAGCCATGATTAAAAAAGCAATATTTCTTATTGAATCACCTTTTGATTTCCAAAAATACGAGCGATTCGGTATCGAATTTTTGCAAAGCAAGGGCTTTGAAGTTGCTGTGTGGGATTTGACATCCGTGTTGTACCCTGAGCGCCTCAAGGAAAACTTTATGCCGCATCCGCGCCAGTTTGAGGACATCGTACGATTTAATGATCAAGAAGAGGCTTATGATAAGTTATGCCATTTATCTAGCAATGATTTTGTGATGAATCATATAGTGTATAATTACGAGAGTTTAGGTGTCTACAGAGCATTGAGCCGATCCAAAAGCAAATACGGCAGTTTTTTTCATGATTCCGTCCCCATATCTCACGAAGTGGTGTCGGATATGAGGTTAAAGCGGCTCAAAGATATTTTTCGCTTTAAGCAGTCAAATGCGACTTGGAAGAAAATATGTTTGAAACTGCCATTTAAATGTCTTGGTGTAAAATGTGCTGATTTTGTATTAATAGTAGGCAAGAGGAGCATAATTTCTCGCTTTCCAATGGACAAAAGCACAAAACTTTTAAAGGCCCACTCTTCAGATTACGATCTTTATCTAAGGAAAAAGGAAGAATCTTTCGAAAAGCAATCTATCGCTGTTTTTATTGACGAAAATCACCCGTTTGCTCGCGACGTAACACGCTTAAAAATTGATAAAACTCAGATGACTGCAGACCGGTATTATCCTTTGGTTAACAAGTTTTTTGATTTAGTTGAAGAAAAGACCGGATTGAAGGTTGTTATTGCTGCGGATCCGCAATCTGAGTATGAAAAATTAGGTGATTATTACAAAGGCCGCACGCGTCTGAGAGATAAAACTATGGAGCTTATCAGGAGCTGTCAGCTGGTTCTTGGTCATTCAAGTACAGCGCTCAGTTTTGCAAATATTTTTAATAAGCCTGTAATTTTTATGACATGTAGAAATCTTGAAAAGGCCTGTGATGGTGGTCAAATTGCAGAAATGGCTAAATGGTTTGGGAAGAGACCTGTAAACATGGAACACGATCCTAAAGAAATCGATTGGGAAAAGGAATTAAAGGTTGATAAAGCATCTTATGATAGGTATCGAAGAAACTATATAAAAGCGAAAGACAGCGAAGATTTATCGCTTTGGGAGATTGTGATTAATAAATTGCGACTTGAGTTCTGTAGATTTTAGATAACCGATGCAGACAATCTCTTCAAAACAGATAGCTTGCGACCGAAATTTCCTATGGACACCAATCCAAGGAAAGCGCGGAAGCCATGAGAAAACATTTCCCGAAGAAAACTACGGCGGTACGGAAACATTTCTTGGTTTACCTGATCGGACTCATAACACCGCGTCGAATCAGAATTTGTTGCACCTGCCAAAGGTGTCGGCATAACGGGTTAAATGAAATTTGCAGAACTCAAGTTAAGATATGGATAAAGTAGATCTGTCGACTATTTCCCTCGGAATTGTATGTCCAGTTGGAAACGAACGAGAATCAATCGCCGCGTTTGTTAAAGAAACTCTCGCTCAATGTGAGGCGTTTGGCTTTGTAGTATTTCTTGCTATTCTGGATGGATATAGTGTGGATGGAACATTTCAGATATTGAAAGATTTGGAATTGGTCGCGCCCAGACTCCGCGTGATTTGGGCAGAAGAGAATCGTTGCGTAGTAGATGCGTATATTCGAGGATACCGCGAGGCGCTGCAAATGAAATGTGACTGGATTCTTGAAATGGACGCCGGGTTCAGTCATCTGCCTTCTGATATACCAAAGTTTCTTGAGCAGATGAGCAAAGGTTACGAATGCGTTTTCGGCTCTCGTTTTTGCGCAGGCGGTAGATATACGAACTATTCGTGGCATCGCTTCCTGGTAAGTTATGGAGGCAGTTTTCTTATCAACTTGTTGCTTGGGACAAAGTTAAGTGATATGACGAGTGGGTTTGAGCTGTTTAAGGCGGAAGTGTTGAAGGATGTGCTTGATAAGGGTATTTGTTCTAAAGGTCCTTTTTTCCAGACTGAGATAAAAGTGCACTGTCGAAATCGGTATCTAGGGGAAGTACCAATTCACTATAGTAAGCCAAGCGCAAATGTGAGTTTGCCCATCCTATTGGATGCGCTTGGAAATCTTTTCAGATTGTCTATCGACCGTGTGCGTAGCGCTTTCAAAAGGCCTCTCAAAGGAGAGGAATAATTTGATGAATTTAAATGATAGAAAAGCTATAGTGGTTACATCTGTCTCGCGCCCGACAGAAGCCTTGTTAGAGCTTGCGAGAAAAAGTAATGACTGCAATGACCATTTTATAGTAATAGGAGACGAAACCAGTCCGCAAGATTTTAGCATTCCGGGTTGTAATTTTTACAACATGGAGCAACAGTTTGCCACTGGTTATGGATACGCGCGACAATGCCCCGTAAGGCATTATGCAAGAAAGAATATCGGATACCTTTTAGCGATTGAAAGGGGAGCTTCACAAATTATAGAGACTGATGATGATAATATCCCGCTTGAAACATTTTGGCAGCTCCGTCAACGTAAGCAATACATTAAAATCGTTAAAGACAAAGGTTGGGTTAATGTATACGGTTATTTTACTGAAGAGAAGGTATGGCCCCGCGGTTTTCCGCTTGAATCGCTGCGAGTGCATGCTACGCCTTGGGATGCGTTGCAATTTGAAAATTTGGATTGCCCAATTCAACAAGGTCTAGCTGATCACCATCCTGACGTGGATGCAGTTTATAATCTAACCATGCCATTACCCAGGTTTTTTAAAAGAGAGAGACAGATTGCACTAAAGTCAGGCGCATGGTGTCCGTTTAATTCTCAGAATACGACGTGGTGGCCTGCAGTGTATCCGTTATTGTATCTGCCGGCATATTGCTCGTTTCGCCTAACAGATATTTGGAGGAGTTTTATTGCTCAACGAATTGCCTGGGAAAATGGGTGGTGCATCTTATTTCATGGCCCAACAGTTTGGCAGAACAGGAACGAGCATGATCTTATGAAGGATTTCAGTGAGGAAGTCCCTGGTTACATCAATAATTCTGCAATTTGTAATGCCTTGGAGAAACTGCCCATTAAAGGTGGCGTTGAAAATGTGCCCTACGACCTCCGCCTTTGTTATGAAAAACTGGTGTCGATGTCGCTTATAGGAAAAAATGAACTTTTATTACTTGATACATGGCTGGATGATTTAAAGCAGATTGGCTTATCTGCAATAGGAAAACATGCTATGCAAAAAATACATCGCTCCAGTTAGGAAAATCGAAAATGCCTCACCCAGTTCAAGTTTTGTTTAACAACGCTCGTGTTCATAGGCAAAACGCCCCTCATGTCAAACGCGGAGGTAGGCGCCATGGCGACCGCGTTAGCAACGCTCACTCTCGGGGATATCGTCATTTCTGTTTACTCCGCCCTGGACGATGTCCTTCGGGAAACAACAATCCCCTGCGTGAACGGCAAATTAATTCCCCGTCCTGGCCCGCTCCCAGAAATCGACGACCAGGAATTTTTCTGCCTTGCTGTTTTGCAAGAACTCTTTGGCTTCGAGTCCGATCATTTCTTCTATCAATGGCTGGAAAGCAATTCGACTATGACTCAACTCTTTCCGCGTCGATTGAGCCGTCTCAACTGGGCCGATCGTCATGCACTCCTGACATCGCGCATCCAGCGTCTTTCACAAGCTTTTGTCGATATGGACAGCGAAGGACATCCCCTTTTTTCACGATTGACTCCCATCCCGTCGATGTCTGCTGTCCCGTTCGAGCAGGCAAAAAGAAACAGCTCAGCGAACTTGCCCGAAAAGGATATTACGCCTCACTAAAACGTTGGTACCATGGTGTCTGTGCTCGTTTGATCTTCACTCCCGAAGGACGCATTACTTTTGTGATTCAAATCGCGGGCAACCGCCATGATGTCAACGGCCTTTATGTTCTGCTCAAGACATCTTTTCAAGGCCATCCTCTCAAAGAACAGGATTTGTTAAACGTACGGCGCTTGGCAAAAAATATTACTCTCAATCTTTCACTGCACCGTAACGACAAACTTGATATACAAAAAGAATCAGTCATGCATTACCAACTAGCTGCTTAAAATTGGAGCAAGGCATTGATGAATTCCGCCAAAAATGGAAGCGCACGTATCTTTTTCACCGCTAGGAAGGAATTTTCTAGTAGCATGTGGAAGGTTTATTGTCGCTTGGACCGCAAAAGAAGCAGTTCATTATTTTGGACTGTACTTATAATCTCAATTGTTTATTCGGTCTGTGCTATTCAACCGCCGATAATTGATGAGTGGAGCAAGTTAAGACTTTCTTTCCCATCCTTTCCTGAAACAGGGCAGGAAATGCGGTATGCATTTGGCCATGCTCTTTTGTGCCGCAACGTTTTTTCACTGTTCAAGCCTGCGATACTACTCACGTCATTTTTTATGACAGTCCTGATATGGAAAAGTTTATCGAATGAGATTACACCATATCGATTCGGGTTAACTTTGCTAGCCATTTTAGGTTTTCCATATGTTGGCCATGTGATTACGACAAATTTGGGAGCAAGCGAGTACGGGGTATCGGCTATTTGGGTGTTTTTATGGTATTTAACATTTAAAACTGCAAATAAAAGAAAAAACATTCTGTGGTGGATATTACTCTTTGCGGTCAGTTTTTTTACATCAACATGGCATGAAGTATGGTTGGTGTCTTTTTCGGTTGTTACGATTTATTTACTGGTACAATCATTTTATTTTAAAGCCGATCATACGCAATTCACGACATTAAGGTCAGAGCAGATAGTAAGTGTTATTGTAGCATTTGCTTATGTGTTGGCAGTTTTCTATTACACGCGCGGTGGTCCAGAAATCTTCATTGATAAGCGGTTAAATAGAATAAATCACCTTGGGACACTGTCTAATTGGCAACATATTATTAGTGCTATTATTGTAGGGACAAAAGAGAATTTAGTGCTATTCAAGGATTGCACCCCCGTTTTTCTACTTATTGTGTATGCCAAACTTAATACCGCATTTCGAGCCGGATTAGAAAAAGATGTTAAACTATTTACTTCAATGGTCGTTGGTGTATTGGTTTTTACGTATGTGGTATGTCTTTTGAACATAGCGATTCAATGGCGGACGCGTTGGTTAAGTGCGTGCATTCTCTCAGTTTCTTTTTTTTCTTTTCCGAATTCTATCTTAATTGATCTGATTAGACGTCTAAGAATTATTCCTGTAAAAATCATTCGTCAGAGTTTTCTTTTAGTATTAATTGCATGGTTTTCATATAACATATATTTTACTTACTACTTCAATAACGTCGATGTGGTTGGATGGTTGCAATTTCGCCGAATGGTCGTGAAGCATGATCCAAGAACGTTAGAAGAATTATGTTGCAGAACCCTCCCCGGAAATCGTCCGAAAGGGGTGGCTTGGTGGAGTCATGTTTGGGGGGCGCAGGACGATAGGTATCGATATTTTATGGCGCCTACAATAGAACCGGTAAGAGAAGTAATTAAATCTTACTGGGATGCAAGATAACTTTTTGCGATTGAAGTAACGTCTAATCATCGCTTTGAGATCCCCGCGCTTACGCGGGGGTGAATGCCGGGTCGCGCTGAAGGCACGTCAAGGGAAGCTCGGGAAGTTGAAGTGCCCCGTATAATGCGCCCCGTTGACTAATGTGGAGCATTAGAAAAGCCCTCTCACTTTCAATGAAACTTTCCGTCTCTAATATTGCATGGCCGCTTGAAGAACAAAATAAATTTCTTGCACTGATAAAAGAATTGGGCTGTTCAGGTGTTGAAATTGCGCCAAGTATTATATGGCCTGATCCAATTCATTCTAGCGTCCGCGAACGAATTGAGTACAAGAAACTTATTCACAATTTTGGATTAGAAATACCTGCAATACATGCTTTGCTCTATGGAGAAAAAAATTTAGGTTTATTTCGTGATGAAAAGACCGAATTGCGAACGATCAAGTTTCTTAAAGATATGTGTTTTTTAGCATCTGATTTAGGAGCCAAAATTCTTGTATTTGGTTCTCCTCAAAATCGTAGACGCGGGACCATACCTTTAGATCAGGCTTTTGAACGTGCGGCCAAATTTTTTAATAAAATTGCACCAACGGCAAAAGACTTAGGCGTCAAACTTTGCATTGAACCATTGTGTCCTGATGAAACAGACTTTATCAGTACTGTTGAGGAAGGAATTCGACTTGTCGAAATGATTAATCATTCCGGTTTTAGTTTGCATTTAGATGGAAAAGCTGTTAGTGCACAAGGAAAGCCTTTTGTTGATCTAATTGAGAAAGCCATGCGTTATTTAGAGCATTTTCACATCAATGACTCTGGGCTAAAAGAAATTAATAGCACGGGTAGTATTGATCACGCTTCTTTAGCGCACGCCCTGCACGAAGCAAAATATTCTCGATATATAAGCGTTGAGATGCGTAAAGGACCAAACTATTTTGACGCAGTTCGTAGAAGTATCATATTTACGAGAAAAACATACCTCGAACGAAATGATAATTAAAAAAGGAAATAAATTACTTATTGTGGGCGCAAGTGGCGATCTTGGGTATTGTCTCTTGAAGATGCTTTCCAAGTTTGATGTTATTATAGGGGCCCATTATAATCATAGAAAAGAAAGACTAGATAATTTTTTAAAAAGTGATTATTTCGCTAAAGTAAAATTATTTGGTGGAGATGCTTCGCGTCAGGAAAAAAGCGTTGCCCTCATTCGCTCTTTCGTCAAGTGGGCTGGTGGAATAGATGGCTTGATACAATTATCCGGATGCATAACCAAGCCTATGCATTGGCAGCAACTGACTCAGAAGATATGGGATGCGGACATAGCTGTTAATTTGACCGGTCCGTTTTTTCTTGCTCAAGAAGCGGTGAAGCATATGAGGAAAAAAGGCGGGAAGATTATCTTCGCAAGTACTGCTTCTGCTGGCCACGGAGGGGGTGCGGATTCTTTAGCATATGGTGTTGCGAAAGCTGGCATAGAATGCCTAACAAAAGCGTTGGCGCGCCACGGCGCTTCAGATAATATTCTTGTCAATTCAGTGGCTCCGGGTTTTATTATGACGGATAAGCGCAGAAAGAAACCGCAGAAAGAATTGAAAAAGAGAGCAGAACTCGTATTATTGAGAAAAGCAGGAAACCCTGAAGATATAGCTGCAATGATTATTCATCTTTTATCCTCTTATGGGAATTTTATTACGGGAGAAACAATTCCAATTAGCGGTGGAGACTGGTTGTAAATTGCTTACAGTTAGTGGGAGGGTGGTTTCAGTGTAAGCGTCAATGGGGTCGTCCCATGCACGCTTTTACTGGCTAAAAATCTTAGTTACCCCTATCGCTAACTACTTAAAGGAAATTTTATGATCTCAGCGCTATTAATAGGAAGAAAGGGAAGCGTCGGTTTCCCAGGTAAAAATACATTCCCTGTTCTGGGTAAGCCCTTGGCTTATTATCCGATGAGGGCAGCTCTCGATTCTAAAGAGGTAGATCAAGTTTTTATCTCGACCGATAGCGAAGAATTAATGATGATTGCCAAGAGGTTGGGGATTGAGTTGATCAGGCGTCCTGCTTATTTAGCTACGAAGGAAGCCAGGGGAGAAGATACTTTTGTTCATGGTTATCGAGAAATTGTGAAACGAGAAGGCGTGCAAGAATTAGTCGTTTTGTTATTTTGTAATTCGGCTACGGTCAATTCTCAATTAATTGATAAGGCAATCGGAATATTAAAGAAAAAACCCAATGTCGATTCTGTTGTATCTGTTTCAAAGTACAATATGTGGAGCCCTATACGGGCTCGAAAGATGGGTAAGGACGGCTTGCTCCATCCGTTTGCGTCGTTTGAAACATTCGGAGATCCTAAAAAATTGAATTGCGATAGGGATTCTCAAGGGGATGTTTATTTTGCGGATATGTCGGTATCCGTAGTGCGACCCCATTGTTTAGAGAAGATTGAAAAAGGAATGCTTCCTCAAAAATGGATGGGCCGGAAAATTTACCCACTGATTCAAGAGGCCGGGTGCGATGTGGATTATGAATTCCAAATCGGGCAAACTGAGTATTGGCTAAAAAAAAATTACAAGAAAAATACCACACAATTGCTGGCGGCCAAAAGGTAAGAAATGAACTCAGTTGCATCATTCCATTTAAGGGAAGGAAAAACCAAGAATAAAATTTATGAGAAAAGTCAAAGTTTCGACACGTTTATCTCTAACACGGGGGTTATTCCAAAAACGCAATTGGAGAGAGCTGTTCATCTATTAAAACAATACCTAAATTCTGAACAAGATCAAAAAAAAACACAAATTTTAAACGAGGTTTTAAGAAATCTTACAACCGAGAATGCTGACAGATCCGAGTTTAAATTAACGGTTCCAATTTGTGATGAGTTGGCGAAGATTCCCGATGAGCATGTTCCAAGATATCTCTACCACCGGTATCGGTACGATATTTTTCCGGCAAAGAAACTGCTTGATAATTATCCAACTTATTTACAAATTGAACCCACTTCGATTTGCAATTTTCGCTGTGTTTTTTGCTATCAGACCGACGTAAGTTTTACGGCAAAGGACAAAGGCCACATGGGAACCATGTCCTTCAACCTTTTTAAGGAATTAATCGATCAGGCGGATGGCCATATTGATTTTCTGTCTTTGGCTTCACGAGGCGAACCTCTTGTTTGCAAAGATATCGACAGCATGTTGAAGTATTGCTTGGGAAAATTTCTAAGTCTAAAACTTAATACAAACGCTTCGCTACTAACAGAAAAACTTTGTCATTCCATTTTAGCCGGCGGTGTGAATACGCTTGTCTTTTCCGCTGATGCTGCCGAAGAGCCCTTGTATAGTAAACTAAGGGTGAACGGAAAACTGCAAAAAATCTTAGACAATATTAAAATGTTCCGGGCTGTCAAAGAGAAGCACTACGCTAGTTCCGAGATCATCACACGCGTTTCCGGAGTAAGATTTAGCGATGAACAAAGCATGCCTTCTATGATAGATGTTTGGGGGCCGATCGTTGATCAGGTGTGCTTTGTTAAATACAACCCATGGGAAAACGTTTATGAGTCGCTGGTAAACCAGGTATCTCTGCCGTGTACTGATCTGTGGCGACGGATGTTTGTTTGGTTTGACGGCACTGTCAACCCTTGCGATACGGATTACAAATCAACGCTATCTGTGGGAAATATAAAAGAAAAAAATATTTCAGAACTTTGGCTGGGAGAAGAATATGAGAGTCTGCGTAAAGTCCATTTAGCGAATCAGCGCCAAACCGTAAATCCTTGCCGCCGGTGTACGGTGGTTTGATTTGATAGCCACTGCGTAAAAAAGATACGACGTATTCGGGTTGCTATCAAGATTGAGAAAAGATGATAGCTGGGAGGGAAAATATGTTAAACGTTGAAGAGCTGATTACGGGGGATAAACAAAAAATGAACACTGAGTGGGCGGGACCGCCCAAGAATGTTCATTTTCTCATTTTACCAGCCTACGTTCGTTACAATGATGCTGCGCCATTAGCGGTGCGGCCGGGGGTTAAAAACCCCGTAGCCAAAGACCTACTCTTTTTCCCTCTGGGATACGGACAAGCCATCAATAGTTTGAGGACATATACCCATCACAGGATTGAGGTGATCGATCCCTATGCCGAATATGTTGGTATAGACGGACTTGAGAACTGGTTAGATGCAACCTATCAGAGTCGCCACCTGGCTGATCCTGATTATGTCCTCATTGGTGGTATGTCAACGAATTGGCCCGTGGTCAAAGGTGTGACGAAGATTATTCAGAGGAAATTTCCAACGACCAGGATTATCTGCGGTGGAACAATCGCCGATCTTCACTACGAGATATTGTTGAAAAAACTCAAAATCTATGCGGCCGTTCTCGGTGAAGCGGATTTTGTTATCGTTGATCTCTTCCGTAATTTGGATGCGTTGGAAGTTGTCCCGGGTATTGCATATTTAGATAAGAGCGGTGCTGTTATCCGTACGGCAACGCCCAATCCTCCCGATCTTAACCAAGTATTGGAACCAGCATGGGATATGATGAATACTGCAGAGTATGTAAATTCATCGAAGCGGATGGTTGGATTCAAGGGGTTGCCCATCAATACATCCAGAGGGTGTCCTTTCTCTTGTCGCTTTTGCTATATATCAAGTGGACGAAAGATGCGACAATTGACTGTAGCTAACGTCATCGACCGCATGCTGCGGTTAAGAGATCAATATCACCTGGATTATATTGCTTTTTTAGATGATATTATGTTTGTTGATAAGGATTGGATGTGGAATTTGGGAGAGGCTATGATCAAGGCTAATGTTGGCTTGATGTGGAATTGTAGTACCAGGGTGAATTTGTTCAGCGAAAAGGATGGACCGCTTTTGCGACTCTTGCGTAATGCTGGACTCGTACGTATGTCCTTTGGAATAGAAACTGGAAGCTCTAAAATTCTTAAGAATATGGGTAAAACAGGCGTATCGCCGGAGAAGGCGCGTGCGACATTACGTTTGGTTAGAAAATATGATATTCGGGCTACGGCCTCTATGCTCATTGGTTTCCCTGGAGAGACACCGGAGACAATTCAGGAGAGCGTCAAGTTCTGTAAAGATAATTTGTTGTATCCAGATTTTTACCTATTGCAACCGTTCCCCGGAACTGATGTCTATGATAAGTACGTGCGTGAAACCTACGATGAAGAATCTTATTTGGATTTGATCGCCGATTACCGTGAAGGTGAAAAATTTCCCATCAACCTAACCGAGATGACAGATGAAGAGTTAGATCGTTTACGCATTAAGGCACAGGGAGAAGTGAAACGTTTTTATTTTGGTCGTTATGTCGAGTATCACGCATGGAGTACGCCAAAACGTATTTTGTGGGAGGCTTACAGCCAATTTCAGCGCATTAAACGGGGTTCGCTTTTTGTCACACCATAGTATGCTTATGGTTTTTTGGCTAGCTGGATATTTCTTCCAAGGTTATGCGCTATTGATATTTTCGCGTCTCAAAGTTTTTCTTGTCTGCAATCGTCTTGGCTTTCCGCTATGTAGCCATATATATATGTTACATATTATTATGCGCACCACCGATGCTTAGCTCCTTTATATGCTTAAGCTTATATTGGCACTTTTATCATCTCTTCTAAAAACCTGGGTTCATGAGATATCCGTTGGAAAAAATAAGCGGCTCGTGGGATAGCTTAGGAAAATATCGTGAAAACGTTGTTTATTTTTGACAACACAATTTCTACTAATAAAATTTCAGCTACACAATGGGCTAAAAATGACATGGTGTGGTTATTTTCGATGTCGGCAAAATCAGATCGGCTGAACGATATCAAAAAAATGTTAACGGATCGCGGAATAAGTCACGTTGTTCTAGCGAGTGCAGTTTTACTCAATGAATCAGCTGCGCGCGTGCGCGAACCTTATATCAACCTAATCGCCAGCCTTCCCAGAAAAGTTAGATTCAACGCAAGGAACTTAAAAGAATGGTTTGCCATCGATGAAACTCTGAGTATGTGGTGGTTAAGCCTTGTATCGGAAAAAAATACTTTAAAATCAGGATCATTTAATAAACTAGCACAATTCGATGCTATTGTCCAAGTGGTCCGAGAAAAACAGGTAGAAAAAATTATTTTTGGATGCGCGTGTGGTAAGCTGAAAAATGCTTTAGTACAATACGCGCGCGATCGCTTGCTAACCATAGAATTTGTACAAACGGAACCCGGACTGGAATGGTGGAAAACGGCAAAGGATTTACAAAAATTATTTTATTTCAAGCACCTCTTTGCGATGTTTTATTTTGCTATTACTTTTTTTGTACGGACTCAAACAGTAAAACAAATGACCAGGAAACTAAATCGGATCTTGCCGACAAGGAGCATAGACAAAAACATTAAATTGCTTTGTGTCACCTATTATCCATCCTTTGATATCACCTTGGCGGAAAAAGGGGTATTTAGGAATAAACATTATGAGGGCATCCAACAGAGCATTGAGGCTGAAGGGAAGAAAGTAACCTGGCTGTGTATGTTTGTGGAAAAAAGCCGTTTCTCTTTAAAAGAATCCTTAGCGTATGCTGAAAAATTTATCAAAAATGGTCATATGCTGGTTTTTCCCGAAGAATTCAATTCCATCAAGATTCAAATCAAGACGCTCATTCAAATGTTTGTCTGCGGGACTAAGTTTTTAAGGATTGAGAAAGACATCGCACGCGCTATGAACCTTTTAGATTACAATTGTTACGCTATTTTTAGAGATGAGTGGTATTCATCTTTTGTCGGTTCAGCAGGTTATTTCCATTTAATGTTTTACTATACTTGGAAAAATATATTATCGACATTCGACGTGAAGCAATGCTTGTACAATTGTGAAATGCACGGGTGGGAGAAGGCCTTAATTTTAGCAAGAGAAAATTTAAAAAAAAACATGTTCTTATTGGCCTATCAACACACGACCATCTCTCCGCTGCTTTTGAATTATTTTAATGCCCCAGAGGAATTTTGTACGAACGGCAGTTACAAGATTCCGCAGCCCGACAAGATTATCTGCAATGGCGAAGCACCGTTTGGTTATATGAAACAGTCCGGGTGGCCCGAGGGAAAACTGGAAATCGTCGAGGCTATTCGTTATGGCCATTTAACGAAATATTTTAATAGCATAACAAAGAAGAAAAACATCGTACTCCTTGTTTTCTCGCTAAATGTTGAAGAAAGTAGCTCGCTCCTTAGCATTACCTACGAAGCTCTTCATGATTTGGAAGGTGCTGAGGTTTGGATTAAATCTCATCCTTTCTTATCAATAGATGATGTTTTGCATTTCGCACAATTCAAAAGGGAAGATTTGAAGTTTCAAATTAAGAATGAAAGCATTGAAGATTTGCTTACCGAAACCAGAATTGTGATAGCGGGTCAGTCCGGAGTTTCTTTCGAGGCTCTGGCTTTTGGTTGTGAATTGATTACAGTAGATACTCCCCAACTAATCAACATGTCTCCTTTAAGAAATATTAAGTCCGAAATTATTTGGAATGTTAGCTCCGCTCAACAGCTCAGAAGCAGAGTGATCGCTATTTTAGAACGTGCCCACGATGACGCGCTGCATAAGAAATTAGCCGGAGAAATATTAGATAGACAGTTTTATTTAAATTTGGAAACGGACAGAGCAGACCGTTTTATGAACGTTTTGGAAGATTACCAGAGGAAAATATCCATATGAACATTACCGTTTTTGGTGGTTCCGGATTTTTAGGAAGTCATATAGCAGATGTTTTGACAGAACAAGGGAATAATGTAGTTATTTTTGATAAAGTTTATTCTCCCTATTTAAAAAATAATCAAAAAATGATTGAGGCTGATGTTTTAGATGAGAAGGCGGTTCGTCAAGCGGTCCAGAAAGTCGACGTTGTTTATAACTTTATTGCCTTATCGGATATCGAACAGGCCAGAGATTTTCCTGTTGATTCGGTTAAAGTAAATCTGTTAGGAAATATTAATATTCTTGAGGCATGCAAAGCGGCGAAGGTAAAACGGTTTGTTTTTTCCAGCTCTATTTATGTCTATAGCGATGCCGGCTCCTTTTATCGCAGTTCAAAACAAGCGTGCGAATTGTTTATTGAAGACTATCAAAAAGCATTTGGCCTCGATTACACCATCCTAAGATACGGCTCTTTGTACGGGCCGCGCGCTGGTGAGCATAACTGGATTTATAAAATTTTAAAGCAGGCCTTAACGGAAAAAAAGATTGTGCGTTTAGGCGATGGAGAAGAAATAAGGGAATATATTCATGTTAAGGATGCCGCCCGATTAAGTGTGGATATTTTAAAAAATGAATATCGAAATAAACGCATTATCATTACCGGTAATGAACAAATGAAGATAAAAGATTTGCTGGTAATGATTAAAGAAATTTTAAAAGGACAAATCCAATTAGAATACTTGCAAACAAAAGATAATGTACATTATGAAATAACTCCCTACGTTTTTAATCCGCAAATGGCCATGAAGCTTCGCGGTTCAGAGTATGTCGACATGGGACAGGGAATTTTAGACATTTTGAATGACCTTTATCAGTCGCAATGTTTAGAGCATCAGAAAATATTGTCGTGAATTTCAAGCCTCTAGTTACTTATCCGGTTTCAGTTGTATGAAAGTTATTATTCTTTGCGGTGGACAGGGGATGCGGCTACGAGAAGAGACTGAGGCGAAACCGAAACCTATGGTTGAAATCGGAGGTATGCCGATTTTGTGGCATATTATGAAGGCCTACGCGCATTATGGATTTAAAGATTTCATTCTCTGTTTGGGCTACAAAGGAGAAATTGTAAAGCAATACTTTTACAATTACGAAATGTTGGCGAATGATTTCACCGTTGAATTAGGAAGTAAAAATATTGAAATACACCCTAAGCATTCAGAAAAGGGATGGAAGGTGACTTTAGCGGATACGGGAAGATCGGCGATGACCGGCGCCCGCATTAAACACGTAGAGAAGTTCATTGATTCCGACACTTTTATGGTTACCTATGGCGACGGCGTGACGGATTTAAATATCAAACAATTGCTGGCTTTTCACCAATCCCACGGGAAAATCGGCACCGTTACCGGAGTATTTCCGCAGTCAAGGTACGGCGAGCTTTTGATTCAGGATGATCGCGTTTTGTCGTTCGATGAAAAACCCACTAACCACAAGAATTTAATTAGCGGGGGCTATTTTATATTCAATAAAAGGATATTTGATTATCTGCAGGACGGCGAAGGATGCGTTTTAGAAAAAGAACCGCTCGCAAAATTGTCGGAAGATAATCAATTAAAGGTGTTTAGGCACGACGGATTCTGGCAGTGTATGGATACGTATCGGGACTACGAATATCTCCAAGGTTTATGGAGTAAGGGTGAGGCGTTGTGGAAAAGGTGGTAATGAATTTTGATGTTATTAAAGCGCTGTATAAAGGAAAGCGGGTTTTAATCACTGGACACACGGGGTTTAAAGGATCGTGGCTAAGTTTATGGCTTAAACAATTAGGTGCAAATATTGCTGGTTTTTCCAAATATCTTCCATCCAATCCCTGTCACTTTGAAATTTCCAACTTAAAAGAGACGTTGACGCATTATGAAGGGGATATTCGAAATATTGACGAAATAAGAAAAGTGTTCAATGACTTTACACCTCAAATCATTTTTCATCTTGCAGCCCAGTCCATCGTTCGGCGTTCTTATGCGGATGCTAAGCAGACTTTTGATACTAACTTAGGAGGAACGATTAATGTCCTTGAGTGCATAAAGGATGCTTCCTGCGTTGAAGCGGCGGTTATCATCACAAGCGATAAATGTTACAAGAATGTCGGCTGGGATTGGGCATACAAAGAAACTGACAGGCTGGGCGGCGACGATCCATACAGTGCTTCAAAAGCGTGCGCAGAAATTGCGTGCAATTCCTATATTAAATCTTTCTTTTATAAAACAAATTCGCCTCAAGTCGCTACAGCACGTGCCGGAAATGTTATCGGTGGGGGGGATTGGGCGGACGATCGCGTTGTCCCCGATTGCGTCAGAGCCTTAAGTAAAAAAGAAGCCTTACTTATTAGGAACCCTCAGGCAACCAGGCCATGGCAGCATGTTCTGGAACCCTTGAGCGGCTATCTCTGGTTGGGAGCTTATTTGCTTAAGAAAGCCAATGGAGTAGCCGGAGAGGCTTTTAATTTTGGACCGAACAGTGAAGTTGTTAAACCGGTTAAAAATTTGGTGGATTTATTTTTGACCCATTGGGGGTGCGGAGAGTGGAAATACGAACCTTCTTCAGAAGAGAAAAAAGAGGCCTGTTTTTTGAGGCTATCCTGCGATAAAGCCTTCCAGCGATTATCCTGGAAACCGGTTTTGACCTTTGAAGAAACGGTAGCGTTAACGGCGCAGTGGTACAAAGGATATTATGAAAGGAAAGAAGATATGTACCATTACTCTATTTCACAAATAAGCCGGTATGTCGAACAGGCTGAAAAACGACAACTGGTATGGGCAGCCGAAAAATGATCGAAGGCGTTTTAATAGAACCGCTAAAGGTATTTTCAGATGAAAAGGGAGACGTACAGCATATGTTGCGTTGCGACGCACCCTTTTTTACAAAATTCGGAGAGGTTTATTTTTCTTCTGTTAGGCCAGGACATGTAAAAGGGTGGAAAAAGCACATTAGGCAAACACAGCATTTTGCCGTGCCTGAAGGAAATGTAAAGTTCGTACTTTATGACGATCGGAAAAATTCTTCAACTAGTGGACAAGTACAAGAAGTTGAATTAGGTGATTCCAACTATAAGTTGTTACGTTTGCCGCCCCAAATTTGGTATGCGTTTAAAGCTATAAAAAATCGGCCCGCCAAACTTGCTAACTGCACGGATATTCCGCACGACCCCAATGAGTTTACTAGATTAGACATATCAGACAAGACTATCCCATACACTTGGGATTGAATAATAATGAAAATATTAGTTGTGGGAGGTTTAGGGTACATAGGGGGGAGATTGGCGTCATTTTTATTGAAGAACGCTAAGGCGGAAATCTACTTAACAACAAGACGGGAGAATGGAAATATTCCTAAGTGGGTAGAAGATTTTCATGTTTTTAACATGAATATTCTAGATGACACATCTGTTGAGAGATGCTTACGTTTGGCCCGGCCAGATACGGTAATCCATTTGGCGGCCGTTGACCAAAGTAGGTGCTTGGATTATCCGCAAGAAGCCCACGATGTTAATGTTAAAGGAACCGAAAGACTTTTGGCGAAGGCCTATCAAGAGGGAGTTGAAAGATTTGTGTATTTTTCAACATTTCATGTTTATGGGAGATTGCCAAGGGAAACGACAGAACAGAGTCCTTTACGTCCTGCGCATCCTTATGCCGAATCAAAATTGAAAGCAGAGGAATTAATAAGGGAATTTCATCACGATAAGAAAATGCAGACAATAATTTTTAGACTTTCAAATAGTTATGGGTATCCTATGGATAACCAAGTGGGAGCGCATGTATGGACGTTGGTATTTAATGCTTTTTGTAAGCAAGCTATTGAGGAAGGTAAGATCACGATCCGGTCCAATCAATACAGAAATTTTATTACCTTGGATGATGTAGCGCGCGCAGTGCATCACTTCCTTTTTACTATGCCTTCCCAATGGAAAGACGGAATTTTTAACTTAGGTGGTGAAAAGTGTCTGCAGGTTCAAGAAGCGGCACAAGAAATTTCACGTGTTTACGAGAAGCACTACAATCGGGGTGCCGTGAAGATTGAGGCGCCTTCTAAAGACCAAGATGAGGAGTATCAACCTTTTCATTACAATATTGAAAAATTAAGAAGAACGGATTTTCGCTTATGTGACAATACAGAGAAGGAAATCCTGGGTACTCTGCGATTATGCGAAAATAATCTAACAGGGCGGGCTTGAAATGAGCCGACCATTAGTATCGATCATTATGCCAACCTTCAATCATGCCTCATTTATCGGGGACGCAATAGATTCGGTATTAAATCAGACATATAATCATTTTGAATTGATTATTATCGATAATTATTCCACAGACAGCACAGAGAAGATCATAAGATCGTTTTCTGATCAAAGGATCAAATATTATAGATTTTCCAATAATGGTATTATTGCGGCGTCTAGAAATTGTGGTATTAAGAATGCACGGGGAGAATTTATCGCCTTTCTGGATTCGGATGATTTATGGTATGAGAATAAACTTGCAAGACAAGTTGAGGCCATGGCGCGGGAACCGGATGCTGCGTTATGTTTTTGTCCTTTTAAAATGGATAGCGATGACCAAGAATATAATAATGAGATACGTACCGCTAGAGATCAGAATTTTTCAGGGCATATTTACGATCGTTTTCTAAATTGTAATTTCATGGCGGCCTCATCCGTTCTTATAAGGGCGGTTGTACTGAAATTAACCGGAGATTTTGATGTCGCATCAAATTTGGTCGGAGCCGAAGATTTTGATTTATGGTTGAGGATTTCGCGGGATAATAAGATTTGTTACGTTCCGGAGGTTCAGGGCACCTATCGATTACATGCCGCTAATTACGGGGGGTCGGTTGATCGTATTGAGAAGCCTATAAATGTGATCAATAAACATTTTTCTCTTGGATGGATAGATAAACGAAAAGCCGGGTGCGCAAAAGCTAATTTTTACTTTCGAGAAGGCTGGGTTTTCATTAATAAAGATGCCGTATTAGCGCGCACGTACTTTCTAAAAACGTTAAATGTGAACACTGGAAATGTGAGAATCATTTTAGCAAGTTTGATAGGATTGTTTTTTAGTTTGTTTCCTGCGTTGCACCGGAGTATTAGAAAAGGTCATTGGGACAAAAGAATCGGAAAACTGTTTTTTAATGCGCAAAGTTTATGAAAAAAATAAATAGTGTGGTCAATGTCGCAAGTTTTGAGCAGAAGTTATTACGTGCATTTTGTTTGATATTTTTAATTGTCGTCCTGCTGTTGCTTTGCCTGAAACCTCCCTATTGGTCTTTGATGGATGAACCCGCTATTGTCCGGGAAATGCCCAATATTGTACGGCAGAAAGCCTTAGGGGAATATCTTGTTGAATATAGCAAATCAGATATAGCTAGTTGGGGTATGTTCCGGCCTGTTTATTATGCGTACATATATTATGCATACGGCTATTTAAGCAGTTCGGTATCGATATTCTATGCAATAAATTTTGTTGTTGTACTCAGCATTCTTTGGGGATGGAGTGTGTTGTTTGAAAAGTATTTGATGCGCAGCCTAGCATCACACGGTCTAACCGAACAGCAAGGCTGGCGCTATCTTTTTTTTACGCTCTGTTGCTTATTTACACCCCATTATAATCTTTTTTATTACCCCACGACACAAGAGCGGTTTACCTTACTTTTTGGGCTTCTCGTGTATTGGGGATTATTAGAAATTGGGCAAGAGGGCAAGAAGTTTTGGCTAAAGTCATCGGCCGTCATTGGGGGATTAATTTTAGCTCTTTTGGGTAAAGCAAGCAGTTTATTTATGGTCCCGGTTGCCTTGATTTATCTACTTATGCAACCGCAACCCAAGAGACGCCAGTGGTATCTGATCGTTTCCGTAATAGCCATCGGTCTATTATTTGGATGGCTGTTTCTATCCATCCGCACCGCTTACAGTTCACAGTACCAACTCGCGTCGTTTTTTGAACGTTTCTTGTCACATGGCATTAGGTTTCAGATACCATTTGTGACAGGCGCAATCGGAGTTATTGTTTTAACCTTAGGATGGTTTGTAGCTGATCCCGAACGTAGTTTGCAGCGATTGTCAAATATGTTGATCTGGCCACTATCCTTACTTGGTTATGTGACCATTATGTATCCTTGGAAGCATGGGCTCTCCGGTTATTATTTGTTGCCGAGTGGTGTTTTTTGGATTGGCACAATAATGCTGGGCTATGGATTATGTTTGAAATGGATAAACCGTTTTTTTCCAAGACTCCGGCCTTGGGTACTTATTGGAGGGTTGTTGGTTTTAAGTTGTTTTTCAATAAAAAAATTATACGCAGAGGCTCTGCAACACTACGGTACCCGCCTTGTCTTAGATAAACTTTCTGACGAGTTAAAGGATGCAAATGACAACCTTATTATTCGCATGCCACCCCCATGCTTAGAAGCGGCCAATCATCTAAGCGGCATGTTAGGTCGACCCGGTAGCATTCGTGTGTTGGCGCCCAACGATACTTTCCTTGATTCAAGCGTCCATGCTAGAAGATTATTAATTATCGACAAAGAATGTAATGCAAGACCCAGTTCGTTCAGAGCTACACGAGTTCTTTTAGACGCTCCGCCATGGTTTGTTTATGAAGGCATAATTGACTAAGAATATAATCACGTTAAATCGGACTATTCATGCTTAGGGTGGGGCGTCTGTATAAAGCAATTATGTTCGACTTTGATGGAGTCATTTGCGAATCAAACGATGTTAAGACGGATGCTTTTCGAAAACTTTTTTCGGTTTATCCATCATATGTAGAAAGAATTGTTGAATACCATAAAATTAACCTTGGTATTAGCCGGTTCAGGAAATTCGAGTTCATCTACAAAGAGATTCTAAAAAAGGAATTAGATGAAAAGGAATCTAATCGGTTGGGTGAGAAATTTTCAGAATATGTTTACAGCGGGGTTCTGGCATCCCCGTTTGTCCAAGGGGCTTATGAATTTTTAGAAAAACATCATAAGCAATTGCTACTGTTTATTGTTTCCGGGACTCCACAAAATGAAATAATCTCGATCGTAAAAAGAAGGAAATTAGATCGATTCTTCCGCGGTGTCTATGGTTCTCCGCAAACAAAAAGTCAGATTATTAAGCATATATTGAAAGAGCAGGACTTGGGGGTTAAGGATGTTATTTTTGTGGGCGATAGCGCCAATGATTACGAAGGCGCTAAAGAAGCGGGGGTAAAAATGATCGGAAGAATCCAAGATAATTACCCCAACCCATTTATCTCTCTGGGTGTCGAATCCGTCATTAGAAATATTAATGATTTGGAAATATTATTAAGTAAGAGTCTGGCTTGACAGCGGCAAATAGAACAAAATATTTGGATTTTCTTGGGCTATCCTGCATCGGTGCGATGTCGTTTGGGTATATTGTTTTTGTCAGGCCATTTGCCGAACTGCATATCCAATTCTCTTTTCTGAACTTTCCTATATTTGTAGGAGAGATTCTACTATTTATTTGTTTATTGCTATTCCTAGCCAAATGCATGGTCGATCAACAAAAAATAGAAGGAAGGCATTATGTGCTCATTTGTTATTTCGTATTTGTTTTAGCCAAAGCTTTGTGGGGATATTCTAAGTGGGGACCGCTGGCTTTTCGACACGCCGCTTTACTTTATTACCCTGTTTTTGCGGTATTTGGCTATTATTTTTTTCGAGCAGATTTTTATGACCAGAATAAAAGACTTTTAGTATTTCTATTGATCGTTCTCATGTTTATCTTGCAAAAGGAAAGCATGCTTTGGCCACTCAGCGGCTTTATCTTAGGAGTTGTCCTCGTCTTTTCTTATTCAAATAAAATTGTCAAATATTCTTTGCTGTTATTGCTTTGCTGTGTTGCACCGTTTAAATTTATTATCCACAACTCTCGGACGCTGATCGTGGGCCATTTGGCGTCATTTGTATATTTAGTCACATCGGGCTATTTTGTCTCGAGGGTTAAAAATGGTATCAAGTGGACAGTAATAGCCTTTGTTGTGGTGGCCGGTGTAATTACGAATCGAATTGTATACCGGGGCAGCTTAAGTACTTTTTTGAACATCAATGAAGTGTTAAAGGTAATTAATCGTTACGATGAGATACGAAGAGAACGTTTAATGACTCACCAACCGCTCGCTATAAAAGTGAACTTATATAATCCCGAAAGTAGCGAGAAAGATCCTCAAGAGAGCGTTTCGAAGGTAAGTGAACAAGCTGAAAGTACCAAAGTAACTAACGGTGATGATAATTTATCTTTTTCGTCGGCAGGATCGTTGTCAAAAGAAGAAGAGATATTTTGGAACAAGAAAGAAGCGGGGTCGGACCGTTCTTTTTATTCGGCCGCTGGAAGTATGGCATTTCGCTATTTCATATGGCAGGATATGCTGCGTGAATTTTCTATAGTAAAACCTATATGGGGCTTTGATTTCGGGAAACCTTTGCGGTCACCAAGTATTGAAGCCTTAGTAATAGGCTCTGGCGAATGGAAAAAAGATGGCTGGATTGAGGCGCACAACTCTTTTTTGCATATAATTTATAGAACGGGTATTGTGGGTGTTTCTTTTATTATTTTTATTTTTTCCAATTTATTCAATACGACAAAGTTTTGTATTCAGTCAAAATCATGGATAGGCATGTTGCTTTGCGCGGTTATTATTCAATGGTTTGTCTCCGCTAATTTTATGCCCATTTTTGAATTACCGTATACTGCGATTCCCATCTGGAGTTTGTATGGTATGACGCTGGCGTACTGCGGAAGAAAAGCTATCAACGAGTCGGTCGATCTCGGCTTTCAAAATAGAATCCTGAGTCAGACGAATTAATTAAAAACCTAAATTTATCGCAAATGGAAAGCAGGGAATAAAGAATGGGTGATTTTGAAACTAAGACTGAGCTGGAATCAGATACGAATGATACTGAAACTTCAATTAAAACCGAGAAACTGTCCGTTATCATTCCAGTTTACAACGAAGCGGCGCATATAGAGTCTGTTCTTGATGGTATAAGAGAAGTTGTCCTGCCGAATTGTGTTGAGAAGGAAATTATCATTGTTGACGATAGTTCCACCGATAACACAGTAGAAATATTAGCGGGTTATAAAAAAATGTCGGATATCAAAATAGTCTATCACGATAAAAATAAAGGAAAAACAGCAGCCGTACTTCGCGGAATTAAGGAATCTACAGGAACAATACTTGTTTTGCAGGATGGAGATTTAGAATATAAGCCATCCGAGTACCCCAAGCTTATCGCTCCGATCTTATCTGGCAGAACAAAAGTTGTTTTCGGCTCTCGGTGGCTGGGAAGTATTAAAAAAATGAAGTTGATAAACCGGATTGCTAATCGGATTTCAACTGTTACAGTTAATCTATTGCTTGGCGCGCAACTAACCGATGTCTTTTGTTGTCACAAAGTATTTCGAAGAGAAGTCTTGAACGGTATAAACATCACATCAAAGAATTTTGCATTTGATTCTGAGCTTACCGTAAAATTACTCGGTTTAGGCTATAAAATCGAGGAAGTACCCATTGACTACATTGCTCGCTCAAAGAGTGATGGGAAGAAAATGAATTGGTATTTTGCGTTACAAATGTATGCCGGTCTTCTAAAATATAAATTTTTTAAAAAGTGATAAGGGAGCTCGGTAAGTTTGAGTTTAGGTTGTATTGGAGAAAATTGAAGCTAGGATGCGTATGGTAGACCGAACTAAATTGCAATTTCTCACCTTTCATTTCTTTTGCTTCCTCTTAAGCGTTGCTTTTGCCTTATATAAATTTCAGCGCGTATTTGACGGGATATCCTTCCCGTGGTAGCCCTAGGCGCTTTCTTGTCATTATTGCCGACATTGGTTTTGTTTTTTTCTTACTTACTTTTTTTGTCGTCGGTATACCTTGGTATTTCTTTTAAACCTTACAATATAATTTTGATAATCTCACTATTCGGTATTTCTGTTTATACCGCTTCTATCGTTTTAAATGATATCTTTAGGTTATTCAGCCGCGTTCGTGCATGGTTTAGATACGTCATTCTGGGATTAGTAGCGGAACTGACCTCTCTTTTTCTATTGTGTGGATGGCATTCCCTGAAGCCAATTCATTTGCCACAAGAAACCGATGTTTTGACCTATCATCTCTTTTTGCCCTTGCAGCATTTAGCGGCGCATTCACTTAACCCTATATCATGGTATTGGCAAGAAATGAATCCCATGGTTATTCAGTGGAGCATGACACCGCTTTTCTTAATTTTTTGGCCTCCTATAAAATTAGGCGCGTTCTGTCTTCAGGTTGTACTATCTTGCCAAATTTATCTGATAGGCAGACTTTTGAATCTGAGCCAGACCGACGCAATCTTTGCGCTTGGTTGCTGGGTTCTCACACAATGCGTCTATCTCCAGCTGGGTACGGCAATGTTTGATCATGTTAACTTGTATTTTATAACAAGCGTTATCATCGTGCTTATACTGCTGTTCCGATACAAATACAGTTGGCGGCATCTTGGTACAACTCGCATTATGAAATGGGGTGGGGACCTTTTGTTTTGTATCGCTGGGTTAAGTGTTGCCTATGGTGTATCCACCAAGAACTTATCTGTCATGGTTTTCTTATTAACAACCATTCCGTTCATCTTTATCTTTCCGAAACTAAAAAGTTTGAGGGTGTATCGTATTTCTCAAATTACTTTAATACTTACATTGTTGGCCGCGGTGATCGTGTTAGTGCCTTGTTGGCTTCGTATATGGCGTTATTGCGGAAATCCAATGTTTCCCATTATAGTAGGAAATTGGTTGGTTGAACCGGTTGTTTCTACGGAAGATCTTTTACAACTTCGTGAACAATTCGGAAAATGGTTTCGGGGTTATGGATTTGGCCAAACCTGGAAGAATTTTCTAATTACGCCGTTTGCATTGGGGTTTTCTGGTAATGGTATCAATAATCGTTTCGATTATCCCTTAGGTGTGCCTCCATACTTTTGTGTATTAGGTTTGGCTATGTTTGCCGTACTTCCCAAACGAAAAATGTATTTTGATATAAAACCTATCTTCGTATCTATGGCGCTGATCTATATAAGTTGGTGGTTTATTTGTCAGCAGACCCGCTTTCTTTATCCCGCCTTGCTTTTGCTTTTTTTGGGCACCGGACTATTGATTCGGGCCAGCAGGTATCGATCCTCTATAATAATAAGCTTATTGTTTTGGCTCTTTTTGAACGGTGCGTATCCTTTGATAAGTAAGTTCCGTGAAGAAAGAGATCACTTTTTTACGTTTGGGGCAAAGCGAGTCTGGGAAAATACACAGCTGTCCGAAATCTCTTGGGGTGTGCATCTAGCTGATGACCAAGTACCCTTGGTAATTAAAGCGGGGGGGCACAGTAAGAATGCGTTATTGGGTAAGGTTCGGTTAGTCGCATTTGACGTGGTACCGTCCTTGCTACAAAGTGGGGATGAGCACGACTGTGAAGTGTTGCGCCGCGAATTGAAAAGCGCGCGACATAAAGGACAGCCAATTTACGGCATCGCTAATGATACGGAAAGTCGTCTAAGCGAGACCGGCGAGCTCAAATTTTTGCATGAGTATTTAGCGTGCGATTGACAACCTGTAAATTCTAAAGCTTATCTTATGAATTTCGCTGCATTCATGTGTGTATTATGAGACCCGATGAATTCAATCATCATAGCATGAGCATTCTTATTATCCATAATCGGTATTTGCTTTCAGGCGGTGAAGATGAAGTAGTGAAATCCGAGGAAAATATGCTTCGACGCTTTGGACATAAAGTCGCCGTGTACATGCGATCCAATTCCGAAATTCAAAATTTCAGCCTACTTAAAAGAATAAAAACATTTCTGATAGATATTTATTGGTCGCGTGAATCTTATGCTGCCGTTCGGAAACTTATTAGAGAAAAGCGGCCGGATATTGTCCATGTGCATAATACTTTCTTTCTAGTCAGCCCCTCTATTTATGACGCCTGCAACGATGAGAAAGTACCTATTGTCCAGACATTACACAATTACCGATTACTTTGCCCGATTGGCATTTTTTATCGCGATGGGAAGATTTGTAAAGATTGCTTGATCAAAGGTTTGAAAAGTTCTGTTATTAATAAATGTTGGAAAGGATCGCGCTTGGCAACTCTTTTTTTGACAATTATTATCAAGATAATAAGGCTAAGAATTTTCTTTAAAAAAGTTAAGCACTATATTGTGCTAGGAGAATTCAGCAGGCAAATGTATACCACAAACGGTGTGCCGTCGGAGAAAGTGTCCATTAAACCAAACTTTCTAGACTTTGATCCTGAAATTTCCAATTGTCAAGGTGGCTACGGACTATTTATCGGCACGCTTCAAGAATATAAAGGTATTAAAACGCTTATTAAGGCATGGCATAATGTGAAAGATCATTTCCCTTTAAAAATAATCGGCGAAGGTCCTCTGCGCAAAGAATTGGAAGAGTCCGCTCAGGGTAAAAACATAGAGTTTTTAGGGCAAAAGCCTTTATGTGACGTTATGGATTATATAAAAAGGTCTTTGTTTGTGATCGTGCCGTCGGAATGTTATGAAACAGGTGTCAGAGTTATTATTGAGGCGTTTGCAGCAGGCATCCCACTCATTGCCAGTAATCATGGAGCTATGCAAGAATTAATTGTAGAACATGAAACAGGACTGTTTTTTACACCAAAAGACGACAAAGGTCTGTCGGAGAAAGTAAATTACTTAATTGACCATAAAGATATAGCAAAAAAAATGGGTTTTAACGCCCGAAAAGAATTCGAAGAGAAATATACGCAGGAAAAGAACTATCAGTGGTTAATGAATGTTTATCGATTGGCTCTAAAAAATGCCAATACCGCCCAGTTGCTATTTGGTTAATAACTAGATGGCAGTGGCGATTCTTATAAAATACAGGTTTTAAGATGACGAACAGCGATCTAATCGATGCGCTTCATTCAATTGACTCATCAATCAACTATAATCGCTGGTTGTATAAGAGTATTGAACAGGATCTTCGGTGTGCCGAGCGGGTGCTTGATGTGGGTAGTGGAATAGGAAGCATTGGCCAATATTTGGGTGAAGACGGAGCGAAGGAGATAATTTTAAGTGATACTTGTGAGAAGATGCTGAATTCACTAAATGAGAGATTTAATCACTTATCAAACTATCAAGTTACCAAGCTAGACATTACGGGTGAGGAGTTGAGCAGCTCAGTGCAACTTGAGTCTGTAGATGCTATTACTTGTATAAATGTATTGGAGCATATCAAGGAAGATACTAAGGCGCTTCAGAATATGAGAAGTTTGCTCCGTCCCAGCGGAAGATTATTGCTGATCGTCCCGGCCGTATCGTGGTTGTACGGCTCTCTGGATGCATTGGCGGGGCATCATCGGCGGTACGAGAGAAAAGAGCTAAATAAAAAGCTAAATGAAAATGGTTATATCGTCGAGGAGCAACGTTTCATGAATTTTTTTGGCATATTCACTTGGTATTTGGCAGGAAAAATATTAAAGCAGAACAAATTCAACAATACGACGAATCGATCGCTGGATAAACTTGTTCCATTTCTTGAGTTTATCGAGCGATACTTGCGATTCCCGATTGGGCAGTCGATTATAACATGTTGTAAAAAGGTTTGAGATCATGAATTTTATTCAATTTGGGCTTTTTATAATTTATGCGTTTTCTCTGCTTGTGGTCGGACTTCGTGTTTATTGGCTCATAGCCCCTGCTCAAGAAACCCCTTTGAATTATTATGTGCATTTGGGTGAACTTTTGCTCTTGGGAAGTATCGTTCTTGTGGGTGAGATGCTTCTTTTAAGTTTAATCGGTTTTTATAAGAGCCCTTTTCTGTGGGGTGCTGTTGCGGCAAATTTATCGTTTCTTATGCTTAAGAGTATAAGGCTTCATTTGATCTATTTGATTCAGCGTCTTCGATATGCGGGAATAGCCGGATTTTGTTTTATATTGCTAACAAGTACTATGGTTTTCAGAAATTGCTATTTCTTAATTGATGTGGATTCACTTTCTACCTATCTTTATGCACAGAAAATGTGGTTGGAGAAGGGGTCCAGTTTAGTGGGAGGAGTAGGTACTGATTTTAGAGCATTCTTGCCACATTTCGACGGCGTACCTTACGCATTGGGCCTTTCTGTTTTTCCACAGGAAACGTTATTCCCCGAGTTGGTTACGGTCTTGTGGCGTGTAATCGTACTCTTGCTTGTATTTGGATATACCCTATATCGTTTTAACGCCTTTTATGCGTTTGCAGCTCTTGCGTTTGTCCTTTTTAACGATCATTTTTTTTATTCCGGCGCGAATCAGTGGGTGATCATTAATGCCGCTCTGATAGCTTTTATTTTTGCATCCGCTTTAAACTTTTTAGAATGCAGACGTAGGGGGCGTACTTTGCATCTCGTGATGGCGCTTATATTCTTGAGTCAGTTTATATCAAATAAATATCAGATGCTTTTTGCTACCGGTCTGATGTGCGTGATCGGCGGTTTTGTACAACCTCAAAAAATGCGGAGTATCGTCGAAATTGTCAAGTCAAAGCGTTGGGTGTTTTCGATCTTAATCGCATGGGGGGTCATGTCGTTGTGGCTCGTCAAGAATTTATTAACTACAGGAGACCCTGTTTATCCAATTTTAGCGGGTAACCTTGAAGTTTTGGGTTGGACAAAAGAGAAATGGAGTGTATTACACGCTATTGCTGGAGGCATAGATATTGATTTGGTTTTTAAATATTTTAATTATTTATTTATTTGGCCTGGGGTAGCAGCGGCAAAATATGTGGCTGTTATATTAAGCATTGTGCCTTTCATTTTTTTAGTTGGATTCTTGCGCTCTAATATTCCCAAAGAATCAATCATAGAATTGTGCTTCTGGTTAAGCCTTGCGGCTTCCTTAGTTATTGGGATCTCCTTATTTTGCCATCAAGATCCAAGATATTATCGTTATCCAATTGCTATCATGTCATTCACCACAATCCTTTGCATAGATTTTATTTTCCGATATTGCCTCTTACTGGACCGTGCGGGAATCATTTCTTGCGTTTTGCTTATAGTATCGTGTATGGGTGGATCGAATGAGGGTATAAAAGTTGTTTGGGATCAGGGGGGGGCATTTTTACGTCCCACGATTGTTGACAATATAAACGTGATTTTGAATAAGATGCATACGGATGATGCGATTAAGAAACATCATCCGGAGATACCATCTATACGCAGAGAAGTAGCTGAAAATAAAGATAGGGCGAATAGGGCAGCTTGGGATATTGGTGGGAGAGGGGGTAGTTTTCCGGCGTTTTTATTGCCAATACGACCCGCCGTTTCTTTATGGCATACCAACCTAATTCAGTGGAATTCTTATCAGAATGAGGATTCGATTGTGTTGGATTTAGAACAACGTAGTATAGAATCTATCATGCGGATTAACGATGATGGCGTCTTGCGATTTTTACCGTTGAGGGAATATGCAAAGGAAGCTGTTGCGTATGATCGTAAACCCAAAAACTTTCTCTATACGTATAACTTTCCTTACGAGCTGGAAGTTGCTCGCTACTAGTTTCCACGCTTTTTCATTAATCAATACAGTTCGTCGTCTTGAAAAGAAAACGCTCTAAACGAGGAATAACCCCATGAGGATGACAAATAACACAGTGTTCATTACGGGCGGGTGTTCTGGTATTGGTCTTGCGTTGGCTAGAGCGTTTAGTAAAAAAAAGAATAGGGTTATCGTTTGCGATAGGGATCAGAGAAAAGTAGCCTGGACTCAAGAGAATAATCCGGACATTAAGTCTATATACTGGGATATTACGAATATAGAATATTTTGATACAGTTTATAAAATGCTTACGAGAGATTCCGGCGGTATAGATATTTTGATAAACAACGCCTCTCTCATCGATGAGTACAGATTTCTAAGCGGCGCGTCTGATTATGAAAAGATGGAAGAGCTGTTTAGGGTGAATTTATTCGCGCCAATTAAGTTAACGAAACAGTTTCTTCCCATGCTCTTAAAGTCTAAATGTCCCGCCGTGGTTAATATAGGTTCTCCGCTTGCGTACGTTCCTCGACCAGTTGCTCCGCTCTATTGTGCAAGTAAGGCTGCGCTTCATTCGCTAACAAAGTCCATGCGGTCTCAACTAAAAAAAACACCCGTTAAGGTATTTGAAGTCATGCCGCCTACGATAGATACAGAGATGACTAAAAATTCCCGCGTTTTTAAAATTTCAACGGACACTCTTGCTAAAGCTGTAATGAAGGGTCTTGAAAGGAATAGATTTGAAATTAGAGTCGGCTACTCGTCTTTATTGTATTTGGGCTGTCGTCTGCTTCCAGGGTTGATGGATAGAATCGCTGCTTCATCTATTTTAGATAAGCGAAATCCTGATATGCATACGGAAGTCCTTAAAAAATTATAGAAAAAAAATTCGCAGGTAGCCTGTACTTCATGGGATGTTAAATTATGCTGAACGATTGGATATATGCGATAGGCGAGATCTTTACGCGATTTCTTTTACGAAAGGAGCTGAGATCAATTCACCTTATCCGGCGTATATATAACAATCTGTATTTCTTAGGAAAATCAATGGTTGATGTTCAGCTGACAAGGAAGTTATCTGAAATAATAGAGGAAGGGATGACCGTGTTAGATATTGGGGCAAATGTGGGATTTTATACGGTTGCATTGGCAAAATTAGTAGGTAAAAGCGGGCGCGTCTATGCTTTTGAACCTGATCCTTATAATTTTAGTCTCTTGGAAGAAAATATGGAGCGATGCGGCTTTAATAACGTTATAACTGTACGTGCGGCAGTTACGGATCGATCCGGTTATATAGATCTGCATATAGGGAGAACAAATCGAGCGGATAATCGTTTATTCAGTTTTAGCGGCTCACAAGAAAAAATTAGCGTTCCAAGCATTTCCATTGATGAATATCTTGATCCGAAATTAGATATTGATTTTATTAAAATAGATATCCAAGGGGCCGAGGGATTAGCCTTAGAGGGGATGCATATGACCCTAAAGAGATGCGAAAAAATAGTTTTAATAAGCGAATTCTCGCCACAATTTATTTACGGTTGCGGATGTAATCCATATAGAATACTGGATAACTTAGGGCAATTTGGTTTTGAAATCTATCGATCCGACCAACCCAAGAGGCGTATCGATAGACTCGCATTTAACCAATTCATAACAGATATAGGTGACCAATACGTGGATCTTCTTTGCGTCAAAGATGCGTGCAGTCTAAAGCATTATCGCAAGGAAGAAACGTTGGATCGCGCTACTTAGAACTAATAGCTATATTAATAATAGAGAGACAGGTTAGGGTAAACACAATTATGTTTTTGGGTAACTTTACACAGTTTTTGCTTAAGCAGAACCTTCAGCACATGATAGTTCATGTGACAAATCGATGTAACTTTCGTTGCCAACATTGTTTTATTGATTTTTCACCCAAAGACGACCTGGCTTTGGAGCATTACCAACGCTTGGCTGGGCAAATAGGAAAGTTGTTCTGGTTGGACATTGGCGGCGGCGAGCCTTTTTTGCGTAACGATCTTGCCGATATCGTTGCTTCTTTCAAAAGCGAGATTGTACAAATTCCTACGAACGGATCACTTCAAAATAAAATTATTGAGACCGTCAAACAACTCAAAAAGGATTTTAAAGGTGAGCTAACCATATCATTGAGCATTGATGGTTTAAGAGAAAGGCACGAACGGATTCGTAAGGCCAAGGGTAATTGGGATCAAGTGTGGTGCATCTTTGAAAAACTTCGTCAGCTTGGCGGAGTCAAGCTCAAAATTAACACGGTTGTGAACCAGGAAAATTATCAAGAGTTGATCGATCTAATGAGAGAAGTCCGACGGAGAAATCCCGATTTTCACTCGATAATTTTACTCAGGGGCGATCCGCTCAATCCAGAATATAAATTGCCGCCCATTGAAGAGTTGCATAAGCTTGCGCCCCGCATTTTTGAGATTTTAGAGAGTTACGATTACGGTAAAGGAGGGTTGACGGCGCGGATTTTAAGAAATTATCATCGGTATTTGTGGAATTTGTCGCTAGAAACGATCAAACAGCGCACCCAGGTGATTCCCTGTCTAGCAAGTCGCGCTCATATGGTTATGCTTGGCAACGGCGATGTTAGTTCATGCGAAATGTTGTCCCCGATCGGCAGTATAAAAGAAAAGAGTTGGAATGAAATTATGCAGAGTGAAGCATTCGTAAAGCAAAAGCAAGATATAAAAGATAAAAAATGTTTTTGTACACACAACTGCGCTATGTTCGACAGCATTTTATTTCGGCCCGCTAGCGTACCACATCTTGTTTATGAAAAACTGAAGACAATATGAAATAACCATGAGATAGGTTGGATGTCACCTCAAATTTCCGTAGTTATACCTTGCTTCAATGCCCGCCTGACGATAGAACGGCTTTTGCTAGGTCTTTTACAACAGACCTTACCACAAAATCTATATGAAATTATTGTTGTAGACGATGGGTCGACAGACAATACTTGTTTACTTATCGCGAAGTTTTCAGAAGTTATTCTCTTGCGGCAAGTTCGCCGTGGACCCGGTGCCGCAAGAATGACCGGCACGCTGGCTGCTAAAGGGAATTATATTCTTTACGTCGATTCTGATGTAGACGTGGTGAATGATCTTATTGAAAGGCATTTATCTTTCCACCTCGAACATCCAGATATCGCCGCAACGGGCGGCAGTGTTGTGCCGGATAGAAAGCTCCCCTTGTTTTCTTGGTTACTTATGGATCATTTATCAAGCTGGTTTAATGTCCATCCTAAAGCCTGTTTTATGAGAAATCCGGAATATTTTCCAGGTTTGAATTTTTGTATCAACAAAAAGCGTGTTTTTGAAGATCACCAAATAACATGGAATGCCGGGTTGGAGCACACAGGCGAAGACGTAATTTTTTGTCATGCCATTCGTCGGCAAGGCATGAAAATGGTGTTTGTGCCGGATGCTATAGTTAAACATCGCGATCGCCAGACTCTCAAAGAGCATTTAAGCCACATGTATCGTTGGGGACATCACGCACCGTTCGTACGAGGTACGCTTCCCAAAATGAAGTATAGTTTTCTCTTTCCTCGTCGCTTGGCCATTCTTATCTGTCTGCTTCCAAGTATTATTATTGGTTATACGTTTCTCATATGGAAATCTTGGCTGAGAGTACGCCCAATTGCAGTCACTCTCTCTTTGCCGCAACTCATTATTGGACGCATGGCTTATGCATGCGGAGTTGTGCGTGGAACAAGAGCGCGCAATCAGAAGGAAGCGGGAAATATACCAACAACCGCGAACTTGCAAGCCAGCCTGGGTGAGTACTAAGTTGAAATTTGCGGAGGAACAACTTGACTGTGGATTAAGAAATCTTGCAGGGGTAAAAAAATATTGGTGCCATATATTTTTTTTCTTTTTTTGCGTTGCTTATTGGAGTTATTTATTTATGTCCAGTACGATGGTGATCAGCGCGGATGCGCTCGGGTTTGAATCTCTTGGTAAAGTGTTATACGAAAAGGGGTGGATCGATTTTTTTGTTCATGGTCCTCAGCGTGAACCTCTCTACCCGTTTCTTATTTCTTGGTCAATGCGAATCGCCGGTTTGATGAACATTCCATATCAAAAAGTGCAGATGGTGCTGCAATTTTCTATCCTTTTTATTACACAAATTTTCGTATTAATCATTCTAGGGCGCTTGGGTGTTAGTCGGGTTCTCCGGACTGCGGTTGGGCTGTATATAACTATTTCTCCCGCATTGACTAATTCGGCGCTAAGTCTTTACTCGGAAGTGTTAACGTACCCTTTAATTTTGGGAATTGTTGCATCTGCTGTGTATGCATGGAGGTGCTTAGGCGGGAAATCTATAATACGTATAGTGGGCGCCGGTGTAATAACATCGTTTTTTTTTATTTCATTAATTTTCGCAAAAGTAGCATACTATTATAGTTTTTTTATTTTTCACATTCCTTTTCTCTTGTTAGCGCTCGTATCGCTTGTAGTTAAGCAGAAGCGGAAGGTTTTTTGGAATGTGGTTTTCTATTTTTCTTTGACTATTGGTCTTGTACATTTCTTTGTCATTTCTTATAAATTAATCAATCATAGATTTAATGGGTATTTTGAGTTTACCGATAGAGGCGCAGGGCACTTTTGGACGGGAGCTGCTGAAAGAACCGAGCCGCATACAGGCAGCGCTTTATTAGCGCATCTTGCGGCGGTACCCGGCGAAGGTATTTGCAAGAGATTTTTTTCTGAAGACGAATGTCGAAAAGTTAGTTTTTTTGGATCCGATGACCTTCGCGTTGCCGCAACGTCAAATTTATTAAGCGGGCTTCCTAGTAGTATTCATAGCAGGGTGCTTATGTCGAATGGGTTTGAACTGATATCACGGAGACCATTTCAATACGCGTTACTGTATTCTATCGAAGGTCTAAGGTCTTTCTTTTGGGAGACGTCTAGGTTGGGATTCGTGGATTATCCGGGATGGCTGGGGGTTGTATATCGTAATAATATTTTTAATGATACACTTCGTGTCGTTATTTCCACCCTTACTATTTTTTCGTTTTTCTACTTGGTAATTCAGCTAATAAAGAAATTTATGATTGGAGATAATTTTTATCGTAGCCCTAACGATCGGGACGTGTTTTCATTTTTTACGATTATTATGATCATAAGTCATACGGCAATATATGCTCTTGCGAACATAGTTACGCGATATTGCTTACATATTGCGCCGTTATTTTTGATTTGTATTGCCTTAACATTTGATTCGCTTTTGAGCGGCATTCAAAAAAACTCATAAGTTTGGAGACGGTGAAAATGCGTGTGCAACCAGAGTTTTTGAATATTTTAATGCTGAATCATAACGTACGAGGCGTTGGGACTTACCATCGGTGCCGCTACTTTGCAAAACCATTGGTAGGGAGTGGCCATCGAGTAACCATTTTAACCAACTCCAAAGCAAACCGACTTTCATTCTTTTCTAACACGCAAAATGGAATCAAAATTATTGAATCTCCTGATATGCTGTGGGGGCAGCTTCGCTCGGGCTGGGACCCTATCAATGCGTTAAGACGAATCGCGTATTTATCCAAAGAAAAATTTGATGTAATTCATGCGTTTGATTCAAGGCCAACGGTTATACTTCCGGCTCTTTTTTTAGCCAAGAAATGGAAGTGCCGGCTGATTATGGATTGGTGTGATTGGTGGGGCAGGGGCGGTGTTGCATCTTCACGAAAACCGCGCTGGCTCAATAAAATTTTTGAGCCCGTCGAAACTTTTTTTGAGGAAAATTTTAGGAAATACGCAGATCATATTACTACAATAAGCGAACCGTTAAAAATAAGAGCCGTTGAGCTTGGAATTTCAGAAGATAAAGTTACGGTTGTTCCACCTGTTGCTAATTTGGATGAAATGTATCCCATCGATAAAAATAGCGCAAGAATCCAGTTGGGGCTTGCGAATGATGTTCACATTTTGATTTTCAGCAGTTACGTTCAGTACGATCTGGATCTTTTATTTTTAGCAATGAGAAAGGTATGGCAGCGCTTCCCCAGTTGTTTATTAATCATAACGGGGAAGCAAGTAAGTAAAAAGTATCAGAGAGCGCCGAGCCAAAAATTTATTTACACAGGGCAAATTTCTCAGGAAGACCTAAGAACGTATATTGGAGCAAGCGATCTTTGCCTTCTGCCTTTATCAGACAATACCGCTAATCGCGCTCGATATCCCGATAAATTAAGAAATTATCTGGCTTGTGGGCGACCTGTGATTGCCAGCGAAGTTGGCGAAACAAAAAAATTGTTGGACGCAGAATACGCAGGATTACTTTCAAAGCCGGACGCCATTTCCTTTGCTGAAACTATCATGTCAGCATTAAACAGTGAGGGTAAGTTTGAATGGTGGGGCGCACAAGCGCGTAAAATTGCAGAAACTAAACTTGCGGGAAATCATGTAACTGACGTGTTGGAAGCCATCTACCGCGGGGATTCTGTTCATTGCGGCACGCTATCGTCAAATTGACAAACTGTTCAATATAGCAGTATCATACTACCTTAAATTAACCTCAACCGGGACTTATGAAAAAAACAGCGCTTCTCACGGGTATTACCGGACAAGATGGATCTTATCTAGCAGAATTTTTATTGGACAAAGGATACGAAGTTCACGGGATTATACGCCGAAGCAGTACTTTTCATAGCCGCGCACGAATTGATCACATCTATCAAGATCCCCATTCGGAAGATAATAGGCTTTTTCTGCATTACGGTGATTTAAATGATGCTAGCTCATTAAATAGGATTATCAGAATAGTAAAGCCGGATGAAATTTACAATTTAGGCGCCCAATCCCATGTCCGGACAAGTTTTGACATCCCCGAATACACGTCCGAGGTTACTGGTCTCGGATGTTTGAGGTTGCTTGAAGCTATACGAGAATCCGGCCTCGCGCCGCGGATCTATCAAGCAACTTCAAGTGAGATTTTTGGAAATACCGAATGTCCGCAGAAAGAAACGACGCCTTTTAAACCCGTAAGCCCATACGCCATTTCAAAACTCTACGCACACTGGATGATTGTTCACTATCGTCAGAGTTACGGCATGTTTGCCTGTAATGGAATTCTTTTTAATCATGAATCGCCGAGACGAGGAGAGACGTTTGTTACACGGAAGATAACGATGGCTGTAGCGCGAATCCTCGAAGGTGCGAATGAAAAACTGTTTTTAGGCAATCTGGACGCTAAGCGTGACTGGGGGTATGCGCCTGACTATGTTGAGGCAATGTGGCTCATGCTTCAACAAGAATTCCCCGATGATTTTGTAATCGCCACCGGCGAGACGCATTCCGTAAGAGAATTTCTAGAAGAAGCGTTTTCCTATGTTAATCTTGACTGGCAAAGATATGTGGAGATCGATCCGCGGTATTTTAGGCCTACCGAACTTGAAACGCTATGCGGAGACGCCGGCAAAGCCAAAAAAGTTCTTAATTGGAAACCAAGGGTTAAGTTCCGAGAATTAGTTCGCATCATGATTGACGCTGACATCGAGGCGCTTAAAGCCAACAAAGTTCTCACGCGATGAGAAGGTTCTCTCACCGATTTATTTCTTTTCTTTACCTGCTCATTGATGTCGCTCTTTTATCATCCGCTTTCTTTATTCCCGCCCATCAGCTTGGACAAGCTTCAATTCATTTCGAAAAGTACATTGTTATTTATGCTTTTTGGATTATGTCCGTGCTTCTTTTCTGCCGATCGTTTAATTTATATACGACGGACAGATATTTAGGGCCTTGGCGTGAAATACGACGGGTAGCTCGTGCCGTAACCTACGCAACGCTCTTAACCGCCGTCCTGATATTTTTCTTTAAGCTTCACTTCGTTTCCCGTGCGGTTATGCTTTTAAATTATACCTCTGCCATTACATTGCTTATGACATGGCGGTTTATAAAGCGGCAAGCTGTCCGAAAATTAATTGTCGGTGGTTTTAATAATAAAAATGTTTTAATTGTGGGTACCGGTAAAGCAGCTATTCGATATGCGCAGCACTTAAATTCAAGTCCCCACTTAGGCTTACGCGTAATTGGCTTTTTAGAAGTCGCGGATGAAGTAAAGGAAAAATTCATGCTTGGTAAGCCGGTTGTTGGAACACTGCATGATTTTATCAGCGTCGTACAAATGTACTTTGTGGAACATCTTATTATCACCGTTTATAATCCGCACGAAACGATCGCGGATCTTTTAAAGCGAGGCAAGACGCTCAATTTGACGATGCAGATGGTTCCGGACTTTTTTGACTTTGATTTCGATCAGCCTACCGTTGAGTTAAAGCATATCGACGAATATCCCGTTATTGAATATCACGAACTTCGTCCCAATTATCAAATGATCGTATTTAAACGTCTTGTGGATTTATTTCTTTCGATTTCGGCTTTAATCCTGCTCTCGCCGGTTTTTTTAGGCATATCGCTCTGGGTAAAACTTGAGGATGGCGGGCCGGTTTTTTATACTTCTCGTCGATGGGGGCTTAAAGGACGGCTATTTAATTGTTATAAATTCCGCTCGATGGTTGTCAATGCTGAGGATTTGAAGAAAAAACTACTATCTCAGAATGAAATGGACGGACCTGTTTTTAAAATTAAGAACGACCCGCGGTTGACGCGCATAGGAAGATTTCTGCGGCGTTACAGTCTTGACGAGCTTCCACAAATCTGGAATGTAGTAAAAGGCGATATGAGTATCGTGGGGCCGCGCCCGCTTCCGGAAAATGAACAAGTGGGAAATTATCGTCTTGATTATTTGAGAAGGCTTTTAATCAAACCGGGGCTTACGTGTTTATGGCAAGTACGCGGGCGTTCAAACGTACCTTTTACCAAGTGGATGCGTTGGGACGTTTTTTATTTGAAGCACTGGTCGCTTATTTTAGATCTTCGCATTATTTTTTGGACCATACCCGCCGTTCTTAAGGGCAAAGGTGCTTATTGATGCCGGAGTTTAATTGACGCCGATCCAATTCTTAAATTTTCAAGGTCTTTTGTCCATTGTTATTCCCGTCTACAATGAAAATAAGACCATCGAAGCCGTTTTAAAAACGGTGTCTGAAGTGCCTATCAAGAAGGAGATCATCGTTGTAGACGACCATTCTTCCGACGGGACGGCGGATATTCTCCGCGTTTTAGAAACAAATTGGCATGAGCGCTTGCCCGGCAAATATTTGGATTCACTGCGAATCAAATATCACGATGAGAATAAAGGAAAAGGTGCGGCACTGCGCACCGGGTTTACCGAAGTCCGAGGTGAAATTGTTATCGTTCAAGATGCGGATTTAGAATACGATCCGAACGATTATTTTAAGCTTATCGAACCTATCGCAAACGACGGTGCCGATGTGGTTTACGGCTCTCGATTTGTGGGTTCGGAGAAGCACCGTGTACACTTGTTCTGGCATTATGTGGGAAACCGTACGCTTACGTTTGTTTCTAATATGTTGAACAATCTCAATTTGACGGATATGGAAACCGGGTATAAAGCGTTTAAAACCGAGGCGATCAGAAAAATCCGTATTTCTTCCAATCGCTTTGGCATAGAACCGGAACTTACCGCAAAATTTGCTCGGATGAAATGTTGTATTTACGAAGTGGCCGTAACGTATCGTGGCCGCAGCTACGCCGAAGGTAAGAAAATTACCTGGCGTGACGGCATTGCTGCTTTTTGGCATATTCTTAAGTATCGGTGGTGTGATTAACGTGAAAATGCAGGAACATATTATCTACGGTGGGGCCGCTTCAACGGTTGTCGGCTGTTTTTGGGGACCCTGGAACGCGCTTGTCTTTTGGTTGGCCTCTGTGTTAATCGACTTCGATCATTATCTTGATCACGTCTATCGAACAGGCGGTGGCGACTGGAAAGTTTCAAGTATTTTCAAGATGGACGCCTACTGCCGCAGGAAACTCGAAAGCGGACAGATGCAGCAACAAGCGCTCTGTCTCAGCCTTTTTCATACGGTCGAGGTTTTTGCCGCCGTATACGCCGCGGCGAAATATTATGAGCAAAGTTTCTTCATGTTCGTATTTTTTGGAATGGTTTTCCATTTGTTTTTAGATCTCCTGGCGATGGCCCAATATAATGCTGTTTTTGTGCGTGCGCTCTCGCTTGCCGAGTATATGATTCGCAGGGCCTTGATGAAAAGGCGGGGAATCAACCCCGACCTCTTTTACCGTGAAGCGTTTCATGCCCTTGGTATCCCCACACGCGTAAGGGAAGCCGGCCGGGCTAAATCGACAACCCCGACAAGCGAATAATCGTACCAACCACCTAAAAATTTTTATGCACCAGCCTGAATAGACTCATTTTTCTCAAATGAAAAATAAAGAATACGTTTTAGTGGAAAACAGAATTTTCTCTTCCATCGAAAAAAACATTGCGTTTGGACTGCTTGCATTTTGGCTCTCGTATGTAGCCGGCCTGCTTACGTTGTGCCCTCCATATTGGGCGCTCATGGACGACCATGGCCTCCTTGCCGGAATCGGAAAAACGAAGGAGGGATTTTTCCTCTGGATAGCCGATTTCGTCAAAGGTTATCGTGATTGGGGAATGTTTCGCCCGATGTATGGCGTATTTATTTATTTTTTCTATACGATTTTTCAACACTCCAGTTTTCTTGCCTATCTTTTTATCTTCTTTGTGAACGGCCTCATTTTTTCCATTTGGTCAGAGGGTTTTGTGAGATGCCTCCGCTACAAAATACCGGAAAAATCTGACCAGGCGGTTTGGCGTATCTTATTTGTAATTCTATGTTTTCATTATATTCGAAACAATAATCTGTTTTATTTTGCATCACTCCAGGAACGGGGTGTGATCTTTTTTGTAGGAATCGCTATTTTATCAATGGCGAACCTTCCTGAAAAATATCTGGGATTTTTGAAATGGATGGGCAGGGCTGGGTTGGTGTTGGCACTACTTTCGCTTGCGTTTCTTTCAAAGGCTCCCGCCGTGGTATTTGTGCTTTTATTTACACTCTGGTTTTTAGCAAAGGGTTACGACGATCGAAACAACCAAATTCCGTACATAATTACCGCGCTTTCTTTTGTTCTTGCCTTTGTTTTTACCACACTCTTTTTTTATTCGATTCGTACAGGGTATTCGGCCGGCTACCAGGCAAATTTTATTTTTAAGGAATTGAGCGACTCGGGTTCAAAATTTTACCGGATCATGGTGCTTGCGCTTCTGACCATGGGACTTACTTTGTTTAACCGTTTTCGGTTTAAGGGTGGAAGGGGAGAGTCCGGTGGTGCCACAGCTCTATTTCAGGAACTGTTTTGGCCATTAGGGATGATTGCGTACACTGTTTTAATGCTCCCATGGCAGGGATTTCTTAATTACTACCTAATTATTCCCGTCGGCATGTTTTCGGTTGGCACGAAACTGATTCTATTTAATGAAATTACCCGACTTTTGAATCGATGGAAAAAGTTACCGTACGGCCTATTTTTTATTTTCGGCATTGCGGTCACATCGATTACGCCGATGTGGAAATTTTATCAGAAGGCCATTCATCACCATGGGACGGGGAAGGCGGTTGAATATTTGATGGAACGAATCGAAAAGGACGGCGAAGGTTTAACCATTCGGGTTGCCGAGAATTGCGAAGAGACAGCGTCGGCCCTGGGAAATTTTCTGAATAAGCCGGGCCTGACCCCCATGGCCCGAAGCGACGATCCTTTTTACAAGGATCCGCCGGTACCGGGTGAGAAAAAACTTTTGGTTACGCATCGTGAGTGCCCCGAGTTTCCGGAAACGTTTGCACCGACCAAGGTAGTTTTCCGCTACGGGGAATGGGTGATTTACGAGCAGGTTGCGTAACGTATTCACCTATCGCGATTACGAAGAAATGTCCGAACGCGCAGCTCGGCACGTTCTGAAGCTCGCCCTTATTCACAATAAGAAAAAAGGTAAATTTTCTATTGCTGTTTCCGGTGGAAATACCCCCCGGTATTTGTTCAGGCAGTTGGCGTCTCGATATATTCGTACTAAATTTCCATGGAAAAATACGCATTTTTTCTGGACCGATGAGCGATGGATATCAAAAAGGAGTGCACGAAGTAATTTTAAACTTTTTAAGGACCAATGTTCCAAAACCGTATTGGATCAAGTTCATACATATCCGGTCTTTCAATCCCACATGAGCGCGAAAAGAGGAGCGCGTTTGTATCAAGATACGATTAAAAATTTTTTTAAACTCCCAAAAAATTCATTCCCAAAGTTTGACTTGATTGTGCTTGGAGTAGGAGAAGACGGCCATATAGCTTCACTATTTCCTAGTCGGCAGGAGTTGAAGACGAAAAATAAATTAGTGCTTCCTATTCCTAAATTTGGAAGAAACAATGAGGAACGCGTTTCGCTTACGCTGCCCGTTATTAATCATGCAAAAAATATAATGTTTGTTGTGGCCGGTAAGAAAAAAGCCAGCGTGGTTAAGCGTGTATTTGAAAGCAAGAATAAGCGAAGAGATTCGTCACTGCCCGCGGCGAAGGTAAAACCGCACAACGGAAATCTTATCTGGTTTCTAGATAAAGAAGCGGCGGCATATGTGGTTTAAAAAATCAAAGATAGTAAGTTATGCGGTGCTTTTTATTTGGCTCTGCGCGGCTGTGGATGTAATGACGTTCATGCCCAAGCGAGCATTCTATGCAGGGCAACGTTTTAAACTTAGTGCCGATCAAAAACTTTTCGAGTTAGGGGGCGGTCTTTTTACTGCTTCAGAAGAGTTAAAGCGTCAGAGATTATTAGGCGTTACGGTCGGAGTGCCGAGCGAAGAGGAGACGAAGCGCCTTGGTTTTGATACGCCTTACGGGCAGCATAATTACGCGGCTCTGGTTTACCCGGGAAGGATGGTTGCGATTCAAAAGCCCGAAGATTTAAAAATCCTACATCTTAATTTTTTGATTTTGGATAAGAACTGGCCGGAATTTTCTTTCCCCGCCGATCCGCGCTCTTCCAAAAATTTGTTTGTAGCTACCCCAACCCTTGTTCCTGTTCCGCATGATTGAAAATCCGCTAAGTATATTGGCTTATGCCTCGGCTTGGTCGGCCGGCTATCTTTTTCTGAAAACAATCCGATTTAATTCCTCGCGCGTAGAAAAAGCATCGCTGTCCCTTTTGGTGGGCCTTTTCTTGCAGTCTTGGCTAACTTTCTTGGTAGGTCTCTTCGGTTTTTCTCTTTCAAAATCATTTTTTCTGTCCGCCGATATTTTATTAACGCTTCTTGCGTTGCTTATGCTTTGTAAAAATTTGGACAGGGCAGTACCGCCGCAACACAAAAATGAATCCAAAAAGGAAATTTTATTTTTTCGTATTTCGTGCGTGATATTGGTTCTTTATTTTTTCATGCACGCCGTTATTAACGCAGAGCGGGTCGTTTCCTTCACGGATGCGGTGATGAGTTATGATTTTCGCGCCAAAGCGATTGCGTACGAGGGAAAAGTGTTAACTTCTGTTTACGGTTGGCCGGAAGTGCGAACGCCCAATTTCATGTACCCGCCGCTCATCACCATGTTTAACGCGCATTACTATGTGCTTGGCGGAAAAAATCCAAAATTGATTTATTCGCTGCTCCTTCTGGCAACCTCCGGAATAACGGCTTCGTGCGTATGGCGGCTTTCTCAAAATCGAATAGCCACAATATTATCCGCCTCTTTTATGGCATTCCTTCCTGTCGTGAGAAAATTTTCATTACTGGAAGCTTTGGACTTTCCGGCGTTGGCATTTTATACGCTCGGGGTGACTGAGCTCGTTCTTTACGATTTCGAAAAAAAAGGGCAACGGCTACTGCTGTCCGCCGTAGGACTTTCCGGCGTTGTGTTTTTAAGGCCGGAAGATCCGATCTTTTTTCTGGGCGTTCTTACAGTTGTGCTGAGTCATTTTGGAATTCGAAAAGAAGGCTGGAGAGTTGTTTTCGTTTTGTGTGCCGTATACGCGGCTGTTTACGGCAGTCACCAATATTTTGTTCGCGTTTTAGTAGGCGCCAACCCGGAAGCTCAGCTTAGCCTTAACGCGGCCACACTCTTTTCTCCCACCCGGATTTTTGAAACGCTCTGGGCTTTTGTGCGCCATTTTTCTTCCGATCGTTTTATGCTGCTCGGACCATTTACGATCTTTCTTATGATGTTTGGCGGCAAGGACCCGAAAACCGGCCCGCTTTTAAGCGGACTTTTAACCGCCTTTTGTCTTTCGTGGATAACGTTACTTTTGGTAGACAACGCAGGGGATTGGAAAGAAATGAGGCTCGAATGGTCTTATTTCAGAATCTTTATTCGTATAACTCCACTTTTTATTTTATACGCGCTCAGGCACCCAATGGTTCTAAACGGGTTGGATGAATTCTTTAAAGACGGTAAAAAAGCTTCAACTCTCGGCGCCGTAAACTCTTCCGTCTAATACTCTCACTTGACATTTCGGCGTTTGGCCGTAAAATGTTCGGTCTTATTCAATATTTCCATTAAATAACACTTACGTACATCTAAGCGTGTACGCGCAAAAGATAAAGGCAGGATTTTCATCATGGCGATTCGAATAGGCATTAACGGTTTTGGACGTATCGGGCGTATGGTATTTCAAGCCATTTGCGATCAGGGATTACTCGGAAAAACAATCGATGTTGCAGCGGTGGTAGACGTGTCTACCGACGCCAATTATTTTGCTTACCAGCTTAAGTACGATTCCATTCACGGCAAGCTCAAGCATAACGTGACCTCCGCCAAAAGCGATCCGGCTAAAGAAGAACCCGATATTCTGGTAGTAAACGGCCATAAGATCAAATGCGTTGCTGCTACCAAAAATCCTGCGGAATTACCCTGGAAAGCACTCGGAATTGACATCGTTGTGGAATCCACGGGTTTATTTACCGACAGCGAAAAAGCCAAGGGGCATCTTGATGCCGGTGCAAAAAAAGTTCTTATCTCAGCTCCCGCCAAAGGCGATGTTAAAACGATTGTGATGGGGGTGAACGAAGGCGAATACGATGCTGCCAAGCACCATATTATTTCCAACGCGAGCTGCACCACCAATTGTCTGGCCCCGCTCGTTCATGTGCTGCTTAAAGAAGGTATCGGAATCGAAGCCGGCTTAATGACGACTATTCATTCTTACACCGCTACACAGAAAACAGTGGATGGGCCTTCTAAAAAAGATTGGCGTGGAGGTCGCGCGGCCGCTATCAACATTATTCCGTCCACGACCGGTGCTGCAAAAGCCGTCGGCGAAGTGCTTCCGGCTGTAAAGGGAAAATTAACCGGAATGGCCTTTCGTATTCCTACGCCGGACGTTTCGGTGGTTGATTTAACTTTTCGTAGCGTTAAAGATACTTCCATTGAAGAAATTGATAAGCTGCTTAAAAAAGCTTCGGAGACGTATCTTAAAGGTTATCTGGGTTACGCTAACGAGGAATTAGTTTCGACGGATTTCATTCACGATGAGCGCTCGTCGATCTATGATTCGCTTGCGACTGTGCAAAATAATCTGAAAGGCGAGAAGCGCTTCTTCAAACTCGTTTCCTGGTACGATAACGAATGGGGTTATTCCAATCGTTGCGTTGATTTAATTACTTTGATTGGAAATAAATTGTCGGTATCCCAAAGCTCGAAGGAAGCTGCGCGAGTCTAGTATGCCGAAGAAAACCATTCGCGACATCGACATTAAAAATAAACGCGTTCTCATGCGCGTTGATTTTAATGTACCGGCCGATGATAGCGGCAACATTACCGACGATGCGCGTATCGTTAAATCTCTGCCCACCATTGAATACGCCGCCAAACAAGGATCCAAAATCATTCTCACCTCGCATTTCGGCCGTCCGAAAGATCAGCGCGAACCCAAGTATTCGTTAAAGCCGGTCGCGAAGCGTTTGGGCGAGCTTTTGAAAAAGCCCGTGCAATTTGCGGACGACTGTATCGGTCCGGCTGTTGAGAAAGCCGTAGCCCATTTGAAAAGCGGAGAGGTTCTTCTGCTCGAGAACGTTCGTTTCCACAAAGAAGAAACCAAAAACGATCCTAAATTTGCCGAAGCGCTCGCCAAACTCGGCGATGTTTTTGTAAGCGATGCGTTTGGTTCGGTGCATCGGGCTCATGCGTCCGTAGCCGGCGTTGCGAAATATCTTCCGGCCGTCGCCGGTCTTCTTCTCGAAAAAGAGATTAAGTATTTCGAAACCATCATGAGTAACCCCGGCCGTCCGTTCGTTGCTATTTTAGGCGGCGCCAAAGTTCACGATAAAATAAAAGTTATCGAAAATCTTCTCGAACGCGTTGACGTTCTCCTGATCGGCGGGGGAATGTCTTATACATTTCAAAAAGTATTGGGCCGCACGATCGGCGATTCGCTTTTTGATAAAGAAGGCGAGCAAACCGCTAAAGATATTCTCAAGAAAGCCAAAGACAAAGGCGTGAAACTTCTTCTTCCGGTGGATTACAAAGTAGCGGATAAGTTTGATGCGAATGCTAAATCGAAAATTACGGCAGGCCCCGATATAGAATCGGGTTGGTCAGGATTGGATATTGGCCCAAAAACCATCGCGTTATTTCAGGAAGAACTTAAAAAATCTAAAACTGTTTTGTGGAACGGTCCGGTAGGTGTTTTTGAATTTCCTGCGTTTGCCGAAGGTACGCGCAAGCTCGCTGAAACGCTTGCGAATCTGAAAGCCACAACCGTCATCGGCGGCGGCGATACCGCTGCGGCTATTAAGGAGTTTGGCCTTGAGGATAAAATGTCCCATGTTTCCACCGGCGGCGGCGCATCGCTTGAATATTTGGAAGGAAAAGTACTTCCGGGAATTGCCGTACACTAATATAAAACCGAAAAGGTGACTGTATGAGAACTCCGCTTATTGTTGGCAATTGGAAGATGAA